>ERZ1026880.45-NODE-45-length-71346-cov-12.495084_pt1 | contig 71346 bp, 79 predicted proteins | sample MGYA00380170_ERZ1026880 | MGnify/ENA primary metagenome ERZ1026880 (study PRJEB33269, sample SAMEA4719806) | human gut metagenome | biome: human-associated habitat; feature: organic feature; material: feces | place: Cameroon | collected 2013-10 ...
TTGTTAACTAATAGACTTGGACGGCATCGTCAGAACGAGACTAGTCGAAATTTGACGCGGTCGAGATGCTTTGACAATGGATGAGCCTGATTGAGACTCAACGCCAGCGCGACGGCGTTGAGCTGCGAAACCAAAGGCTGTGAGAAAATATATATGGAGAAATGAGCACAACCGCCACACGAAGAAACCATATGCATCCGGACGCTTCGATTTTTTGACCGGCTTGTCAGGTGATGCTACTTTGATATTGCACCTGTTCTCGCAAATGCCAGCAGGACTATCGCGCACGTTGAAAACCGAACCTATCAGAGTGCGGCCGCCCGGCCGGTTCGTCTGTGCGCAGAACGGAGGTAGAACCATGTCCTACAACCATGTCGGAATCACAGGAAACATCACCCGAGATCCCGAGCTGCGCACGACGAAGTCGGGGTGGTCCGTCTTGTCCTTCACCCTCGCGGTCAACGATCGCAAGAAGAACGCCAGCACCGGCCAGTGGGAGGATTACACGAATTTCATTCCCTGCTTCATAAGCGGGAATGAAAGGCCCCTCGCCCTGGCCCCCTATCTGACAAAGGGAATGAAGGTGACCGTCGGCGGGAAGCTTCGATACAGCCGATGGGAGAAGGACGGGAAGGCGCACAGCAAGATCGAGGTTGCGGTGCAGGAGGTCGAGCTGCCCCCGCGAAGCGGTGCCGTCTCGGCACCTGCCGCGAGCGGTTCGTCTGCAGCAGGCGGCTACGACACCGTCAACGTCCCCTACTACGACGAAGACGTCGTCTTCTAGGAACGGGTGCGGAAGCCTTGATCGCGAAGCTGAGGATATAGCCATTTCGATGGCTCTTTCCCTGCCGCCGCTTTGGTAGGATCGGATGAGACGGCACGAGGGCCGCGGCATATCGCCGCGGCCCACTCCCTCGCTCGACGTGCCAACAGCCTCCCGCAACGATCGACATACCGGAATCCGATGGCGTGAATATTCTCGCGCAGCTATAACGCTGCCAACATGGCAGCGTTGATTGACCTGGGTTTTTGCGGTCTAAGTCTTGCAGAGCTCGAAAGACGCCGCTTAGCAGAAACGCAGAATGTAGGCTGCGCGAGCAAAGCCTCCCCCGAAAACGAGCCAGAGGCAAACAGCGACAAGCAGCGCCTGCGCGATGCGGAGGGCGATCCAATACGACCGATGAGCCCCCAAAACGCCGCGAATCAGCCAAAGCCCCGTCTTGCTTCCCTTCCTCGCGTTGCATGCGTGGCAGCTCGGGACGAGGTTCGGCGCATCGTTCACGCTCTCCGCGCCGATGCTCGCCAAAATCTGGCGCGCGACGCGAGATTTCTGCGCGGCGGCCACGGGGACCAGATGATCTACCTCCATGTCCTCGTCGCGGCGCAGCGCCCTGCCGCAATAACGGCAGCGCCAAGGGCCTGGGTTTCGCGACATGAACTCGCGGCGGTAGCCCGACGACCTGAGCAGGGCCGGAGGGAGCGCCCTCACCGAATAGCCGTCTCTGCGCGCCGCCTCCTCGTAGCGCTTCGCTTCGCTCTCGGAAAGCCCTGTGGCCTCCCAATGGTACGCCCGCTTCCCGTCCTTCACGTACCTGAAGGCAGGATACCGCTCGTATGAGAATCGGGTGAAGCACATCCGCGGTTTCTTGATCTCAACCTTCCAGCCGTCTCTCCTCGCCATAGCCCCTCCGCTCTCTCGTGGTTATCCTCGGACAAATACAACGCTGCCATGTGGCAGCGTTGATTGACCTGGCCTAACGTATATCGCCGCGCTAATCAGCCGGCGCTCTGCGCGTTCGGCTTTGTCGGCAATGCATCCGATTTTCGCACAGCTTTCGCACATGATATGATGTCGTCGCACCGTGCGCCCGGCACAACGCCCGAAGGCGCGCTGATCCTTGACAACGGCAAGCGAACGGCAGGTGCGGCAGGCATTCTATGCGCTGCCGCACGGCGGCGCGAAAGGACGGAACCATGGAGAAGAAGCTCTTAATCGAGGTCGAAGCGGAGAAGTCTGTGCTCGCGGCGGCCATCCTCGACCCATCTGTCTTCCCTGCGGCCCGGGGCATCCTTCGACCGACCGATTTCGGGAGAAGCGCTCACCAGGTCATCTGGAAGGCGATGGAGGGCATCGCCGACAAAGGCGAGCCCATCGACCAGCTCACGCTGAAGCACTTCTTGGACACCCACGGGGCGCTTGAGCGGATCGGGGGCGCGTCTTACATCCTCGATCTCGCCTCCTGCTCGTTCGCTATCACCAACTGGGCAAGCCATGCCCGCATCGTGAAGACCATGTCGGTTCTGAACCAGCTCGAGCGCGTCGCGGCTCTCATTGACGCAGGAGTGTCCGCAAAGGAAGACCCCGCGAGCGTGATCGAACAGGCGATGAGCGGCATAGCAGGAGCCTCGAGGCAGCTGATGATGGCGCAAAGGCCTATTTCAGCGCCGTCGAAGTGCGAAGGGTGCGGCGGGAGCGTTCCGGCCGGGGCTACGTACTGCCCCTGCTGTGGACTCAGGCAATAACCGGCCGGTGAACGCCGCAAAGGGGAAACGCAGAAGGGAGGCGCTCATCCGCCTCCCTTCATCGTTCTCTGGTCGCTTCCTCTGCTTATGACAGCCGTTGACGACTCTATGTTGCCCAAATACCATCGCATCAGCGACGTGCGCATATCGCCATGGATCTGACTGCCAGGACTCTCGCTCGCTCAATAACGGACCGGCTGAGTCGGAGTGCAATAGGAAAGCCCCGCGGAAACATCCGCAGGGCTTTCGACGCTCCTTTTCAGGGCAGGCTATTCTCCATCGTTGAGAAGGCGCTCCATCGCGGCATCGTCCGACGCTGCCTCCATGAACTCCTCGCCGCGCCCCTCGGAAATGAGACGAACGGCAAGTTCTTTAATGGATTGCCCTCGGCCGATCTGCTCTTCTTTCTCGGCCAGCTGCCGGCGTTGCTCGGCCAGCTGCTCGTCTTTCTCGGCCAGCTGCTCGTCTTTCTCGGCCAGCTGCTCGTCTGCAGTTCGCTCTAAGATCTCCAACTGCTCCGCTAAGGTCATATAGCCCATGTTGTCTTCATCCTCTCGAAGCTCGCGCACGGCGTTCTCCAACCTCGATGTCAAGTCGTCCGAGCCGTCGTCAACGTTTCCGGTATGGATGTATTTTAGCAACCTGGACAACGAAGGGCTCTCGGCCTCGGCCCAATTACCGGCCGACAGCACGACGACGGTCCTGCCGTCGTCAAGCGCCATATTCTCCGTCGGGTGCAGCGCATCCATCATAGCGAAGCGACGTTCCGCGCAGCCTTTTCCGAACGGTGCGCCTTTGCAGAAGAAGATGACGTAGCTTTCCGGGAGCTCATGGTAGGGAATGCCCGACTTCAACGCATCGGTGTCCATCGCCGATTCGTAGTATCTCGCCCGTCTCGCGAGCGACGGCTCGTAGGCTACCTGCATCTCGATGTCGATCATCTTGCCGTCGGCTTTTGCGACGACGTCCAGACGGACGTTCCTGCTCGTCAGCTTTGGCTGGATCGTCTTCTCCGTCTCGATGTACGAGATCTTAGATAGCTCGAACCCGAGGGCGGCTTCAACGACCCCTTTGCAAAGATCTGGGTTCCTTCGCATGACGAGGTTGAAGACGACAGAGTTGGTGAAGCCCGGCTCCGTTGCCTTATCTTCAATGATGGCTTGCATGCTCTTTCTCCTTTCCGGCCGTCGCTTCAGCGACGGCCAAACTGGTTGGTCGCCGCATCCGCTTAGGGCGCGGTCGGGAAAGCTCTGATGCCTACCCTATGTCAAGGTGCGCTCCCTTTCTGGCGTGATAAGGGATGCGCACGGTGCGAGCAGATTGTACCGTGTCAGCGTTATCCTTGTCCGAGAACCACGCTGCCATGTGTCAGCGTTATCCTTGTCCGAGAACCACGCTGCCATGTGTCAGCGTTATCCTTGTCCGAGAACCACGCTGCCATGTGTCAGCGTTATCCTTGTCCGAGAACCACGCTGCCATGTGTCAGCGTTATCCTTGTCCGAGAACCACGCTGCCATTACCATGGCACCGTGGTTCTCGGACAAGATTCATCCGCAAGCCTAACGGCGAGCGCAAAGCTCGACCCCGTGGTAGAATCTCCGTGCACCGTATTTAGATAAAGCGACCCCGCGGCACGCCAGGCCTGCGAGGAAGGCTAGGCGACCATGGGTCTCGCCGACATCATCAACAACATTTTCCAAACCTTCAATCAACAGCTCATCGAACCGGTGGTCAACGGGCTTTGGGGCTTGATCCCGAACACCTCCGTTCTGATGGTGCTCGCCTTGCTTCTAGGCGCTATCGTGTGCTTCAGCCCGATGCAGAGGGGACAGAAGATCGCCTCGCTGATAGCCCTCGTCGTGATATTGTTCATCATCCCATACGTCCCATCGATCATCTCGACGATTTTGTCGGGGTCGCCCTCCGACGCGTCGACCGTCGCCCAATCCGCGGCCGACGGCCTTTCTAACCCCGCGGCGACGCTCTCGAACCTGGAATAGCATGGATTTCAGCGTCTTCCTCGTCGACGCCGAGGACGGATCGCAGGTTTTCGGGGCCAAGGTCGACGTGTACGACCCGAGCGGAAGGCTGATAAGAACGATCTCGCGCTCAGACACTTTCGGAGATTGCGACGTTCGGCGCGGCATCGGCAGGTTCACCATCGACGTGGACTGGGACAGCCCCATAGAGGACCACGAGAACAACGAGTACATCGGCCATGAGTTCGCGCCGGGCGTCTACCGGTTCGTTGAAACCGCTCCCCCCGCGCCGCCCACGCTGGACGGGAGGAGCGTCAAGGCCGGTTTGGGCTCCTTGGCGCGCGGCGCGGCATCGGCCCTAAGGGACGGGGATTTCGACATCTCCGAAGAGCTCGAGCGCGCTTACGAGGAACTGTCGTACTTCGAGTACGGGCTCGCGCCCGCTCTGGAGGTGGAGCTGGCAGGCGACGGAGACGACGTCGTCGTGATCGAGCACCGCCGCATCAGGAAGAAGCGGCTGGTTGACGACGTTGCGGCGAAGATACCGCCGCGCGGCACCCTGCTTGCCTACGGGTGGCTGGCGGGCACCGCCGCCGTCGCGCTTGCGGTTGCGCTGATCGCCGCGCCCGCCTTATGGATGACCGTTTTCGGCCTGTGGTCGCTCGGCCAGCCGGGAATGGGCCTCCTGTTCGCTTTGGGCAACCTCGTCGACTACCTCTCATCCTTTCTGTTCAGCGGATGGAGGGCCGTTTCCCTCGCATGCTCGCACTATGCGTCCCCGCCTGCCATATGGTTCGCCTCGCTGTTTGCGACGACGCTGATCGGATGGAGGCTGGAAAAAGGGTTCGACGCCCTCTACGCGGAGCGCACGAGGCCCAAGAACAAGCTGCTGGACAGCATCCCCAAGCCCGCCGGTCACAACGAGTTCGGGTCTGGCCGCCTCATCGACGACCCGAACGAGATCGAAGGGGCGTTCGAGACCAGCCCGGAGGATGCGGAGGACTTACAGCTCGGAGGCGTGGTGGTGGGCTCCATAGAGGAGCCCTGGCGCAAGCTCGTGCCGATGGTGGCGATGCACGGGATCGCCATGCTGATCTGGGGGCTCAAGCTGTTGAAATGCAGGGTTTCAGGGGGCGAACGCCCGCCGCGCCCGCAGCGGAAGCCGATCGGTAGGAGGCTCGTCTACTCGACCAAGGACATGAACTCCACCGTCATAGCGGACACCCGCGCCGGCAAGACCAGGCGGTGCCTCATACCCACCATCGACCTGCTGTCGAGGGCCTCGGAGGAGTCCTTCGTGGCGATCGACCCCAAAGGCGAGCTCACGGGCCTCACCTCGGAAGGCGCCGCCAAGACCTCCAGGGTCGTCGTCTTCAACTTCCGCAAGCCGCGCGCCGGCGACAGGTTCAACTTCATGCAGCAGGTCATCGACGCGGTCCGCGCCGAAGGCGGCCCGGACTGGTCTGCCGCGGACCGCGCCGCGGCAGACCTCGTGGAGCACCTGCTGCCCTCTTCCCAAGATGTCGGGCAGTCGAGCTACTTCAACCAAGGCGCCCGCGCCTACATGAAGTCGGCGATCCTGTGGGTAGCGTCCTGGAAGACGGTGCCGGACGATCAGCGCAACCTGACGACAGTCTCCCGCATGCTCGGCAAATACTGCTCGGCCAGGCCGCTCGACCCGGATAAGCCCAACGGCAGGACATACGTGCCGTGGGAGATGATGCTCGACAGGCTCGGCGCCAACCATCCGGCGAGGGAGGCGTACGACCCGATCGCCAACACCGTGGACAAGGAGCGCATGGCGTTCATCACGACGGCCCAGACCGTGCTGCGAGACTTCCGCGACTCCAACATCTCCTACATGACCTCGAAGACCGACTTCGACCCGCGCAGGATCGGGACCGAGAAATGCGCGGTGTATATCATCATCCCGGTCGAGAAGGAGACCTACGGGATGTTCGCGAACCTCATGATCCAGCAGCTATACCAAGTGCTGATCGAGGAAGCCGCCGACCGCGGCGGCCGCCTTCCCTACAGGGTCAACCTGCTGTGCGAGGAGTTCGGGCAGATACCGCCGATACCGAACCTCCACAAGAAGATGAACTCCTGCCTGGGCCTGGGCATCCGCTGGCTGCTCATCCTCCAATCGATGGCCCAACTCGCCAGCTCCTACGACGATACGGACGACAAGATCGTCATCGGGTCGTGCGGCATGATCGCGCTCCTCAAGACGAACGACCACGAGCGCACCGGAAGATGGTTCTCGGAGCATATAGGCCGCTGCACTATAGAGATCGGGTCGAGCTCGAAGTCCGGCAAGAGGCTGTCGATCTTCAAGGAGAACGGCACCCAATCCGTCTCGTACGCCGAGCGCATGCGCCTCTACCCCGAGGAGGTGTCCCGCTGGCGGCCGTCCTACGGCGCGCTCGTCACGTTCACCGACGCCGCGGACTCGGCCTACGTCGTCCCGCTGCCCGACGTGTCCGAGCTCGCGGCCTCGGCGAGGATGGGCCTCGGAGACCCCGAGCACAATCGGGAGAAGACCGAGCAGGTGATGGCGAGGCTCGACAAGGGCGACGTCGACATGCCCCAGCCGTGGTACCCCGAGCTGAAGAAGATGAGCGAGCGCGGACGGGCCTACACGGACGACGAGATGCGCGCCGCCGAGCGCAAGTGGTTCGCCGGCCTGCGCTCACAGTTCCTGCGGGAAAGCACGGAAGCTCCTGCGAAAGAGGCCAAAGGGCGCGGTTCGGAGAAAGGAGGGGCTGACGGCGGCGTCGGGAAGTCGAAGATGCCAGCCAAGCGAAACCCCCGGCGCGGCGCGATCGACGGGCAGATGCAGCTGCCCAACATGGAATCCGAGCAGGTGTAGGCCCCGTCGTCCCGCAGACCGCCGCATTTTCGCACCGGTGCTATTTTTGTGCTAACATCGTTTCGTCCTTCTGGCGAGGACGTACGGTGCCGGTCATCGCGACCGAGGGCCGGCAAGCGGGCCAAAGGCGCAGGACGCCCATCGCGGGCGCCGGCCTCCGCGAGCCGGCCCGCCCTTCCCATCGCTCCTCGCGCAGACGCGCATACGAAACCTGACCGAGGAGGAATCATGGGCAGACTCCGAAAAGCGGCCGCGGCCGCCCCGACAATCGCGCTCGTTGCCGCCATGGCGCCGACGGCGGCATACGCCGCGAACGGCTCGTTCCAGAGCACGCTCAACGACCTGACGGGCAGCGTGAGCGGCATCCTTCTGGCCCTCGGCTACGGAGGCCTCACGCTGGTGGGCGGCATCGCCTTCGTCGTGCTGGTCAAAGAGATCATCCCCATGTTCGCCGAAGCGGGCAAGCCGGAGTTCAACCGCCGCATCGCCGTGTGCATCGGGGTCATCGCGCTGTGCATCGTCGCAGCCTTCATGCCGTTCATCGTCGACGGCTTCACCGCCATAGCGGGAACGGGCGTCGACCTCGGCACCGTCGCGAAATAACAGGGGCCAGGGATGGTCTACCTCATAGCGGCCGCCATCGGCATAGGCGTCATCTGCATACTGGGCGAGCTCTCGCAGTTCGTCCTCGCGCCGCTGATCAACAACGTCGCCCCGTACATGCTCAACTGGATCAACATCCCCGTCGTGAACTCTGTGATCCTGTGGGGCCAGGGCATCGCCGTCGTCGCCGCGATCGCCATCAGGGTGTTCGTGGGCGTCAGGGACGGCGTGCTGCAGAACGGCGGGCCTAGGATGGCCTCCCTCGGCGAGTACATGTTCCGCAGCGTGGCGGTAGTCGCGCTCGTGGGCTTCATGCCGGTGCTGTGCAACCTCGTCATGTACGCGGGCCAGGCCATGCTCTCCGACATCGTGTCGGCGTCGTACGCCGGCGGCAGCTCGCTTGTTAACACAGGCGAGCTGAACTTCACCCCGTTCGCATTCAAGGTAAGCGACCTTGGCCAGGCCTTCGTCCAAAACGTGTTCGGGATGCTGCCAGGGGCCATATGCTCGTTCGCCTGCCTGCTCCTCGCGATAAAGATCATCTACCAGATATGCAAGCGGCAGGTCGAGATGCTCGTGCTGTCGGTGGCCGCCCCGTGGATCTCCATCAAGTCCGCCATGGAAAGCGACAGCAACGCCGCCGGGGAGCTCCTCGTCGGCCTTTTCGGCATGTGCTGCATGCAGTGGATCCAGTATCTGTTCTTCATGGTGGCCCTGAAGATGCTCGGCGCGTTCTATAGCGGAACCGGGATGCTCGAGGTCCTGACCTTCGACGGCCAGGCGTGGGTGAACATGATGATGTGCTTCGCCGTGTTCGGCGCGGCCCTCGGCGCCCCGCAGCTGCTCGACCGCTGGACGTTCATAGGCGGGTCGTCGCGCTCGGCCTCGATGATGGCCGCCATGGTTGTCAGGCAGGGCGCGGGCGCCGTGAGCAACGCCTCTCGCGCGGCGGCCTCCGCGGCGACGAAGAAGGCGTAGCGCCATGGGGACCGAGACCATAGAGGCGGCAAGGACCCTGCTCGTCGCCGTCGGCGGGGTCACCGCCGCCGCGGCGTTCGTCGGCCTCGTCGTGACGATCCTTCGCCACGCGCTATCGCTTTTCGAGGGCGCCCAGGAAGCCGACCGGGCGGTCGGCCGGGCGGCCAGGATCGCGGGGTTCGTGCTCTGCATCGGCTTCTTGCTGGGCGGCGGCGGGCTCGCCGTGTCGAACGCCGTCACCTCCGGAAACGCCGGCTGGTCGTTCCTGCAGGCCTCGTCGGGCACCGTCGGCAAGGACTCGTGGATCCCCGACTCCTGGTCCGATAGCGACTGGAGGCAGGGATGGACGACCGACGGCGACTACTACTACGGGGACGCCTACAGCGGGAACCTGCCGAGCGGCTTCGTCGACGACGGGTCCTCCGAGGCCGAGGCCGTGAAGGCCGCCGCGGCGGCGGTCGCGGCCACCAAGGGCACGGACCCCTACTCGGAGATGCAGGCAGCCGACGACTACAAGAAGGCCCTTGAGGACTATTACGCGAAATGCGACAAGCTGCTCGTGGACAGCGGGCACGGCGGGAGCAAAGGAGGCGCCGTATGACGCACGGCGGGACAAAGAGCATGACGAGGCGCGGGTTCGCCTGCGCGGCCGCCCTGTCGGCCGTGGGAGCGTGCGCCGCCCTGGCCGGCTGCGGCGGGCCGGGCGGCGGGAAAGGCCAGGACGACCCCGAGCAGGGCGTCGAGTTCGACCTCGACGCCGCCTACCTGCCGCTGGGGTCGGTCGTCCTCATCGACCGCTACGAGGACGCGGGCATCAAGCTCGTGGTCACGGCGCGCCGCCCAACCGCGAGCATGGTTCGCGCTCCCGGGGCCGACGCGGCCTCGCCGACCGACGGGCGCGTCTACGACTACGCCGGGGCGTACTGGCCCGCCGGCTACGTCACCGACCTCTCCGAGCACGCCTACCTCGGCGAGTCCTACGTGTTCGACTCCGACCAGATAGCCAAGGTCCTCCACGTCGGCTACTCAGACGAGCTGGAGTCGCGCGCGAACGAGGCCCTCATGGCGGCGAAGGAATCCGGGCAGGCGTCCGCCTCATGCCTCGGCGAGCTGATGGCCGACGCGCTGGGAGACGGCGTCAAAGCCGCGAAGGGGGACGTCGATGCAGGCTAGCGCCCGCCCTGACACGATGCCGGCGTTCAGGCCGCTGAAGACCAGGGCGACCGTCTTGCTGCTGGGAGGCGCGGAATGGGGCAAGGTCGCCCTCGCCGCCGCGCTCGGCGCGCTGCTCGCCTTCTCGCTCGGGGCGATCAAGCACGTGGAGGAGGTCCCGATGGGGAACTCGGAGAGGATGGCCCAGGTCGCGGAGCTGGAGCAGGTGCGGGCCACGGTGAAAAGCCTGGACTCGAGGATGAAGGCCGCAGGCGCGGCCTCGCTCTCGGCGATCGACGTGACGGACTCCGAGCGGCAGGACGCCCAGCGCGCCGCCGAGCTCGGGATAACCGCGGGCACGGCCGACGACGACCTGAGGGCCATGGTGCCTCAGACGACGCCGGAGCTCAGGCCGGTCATGCCCATGCTGCCCAGATGGGTGATCTTCTTCCTGCTCCCCATCATCGCGACGATCGCGCTGAACATCGAGTTCTCCCGCGGAACGACCGTGGCGAGGGAGATCAAAAGGATACGCAGGCACAGGAAGGCGCAGAGCGCCTTCGAGTCGGACCCGCGCGGCTTTCTGGAGCGCGCCGGCTGACGTCGGGTTAGGAGACACGGGATGGAAAAGAGAAAAACTGGCGCGAGGAGGAGGCAGGCCGGGCGCAAAAGGACGGCTATCGTGCAGGACGTCCTCCCGATCGCCGACGTCAAAGGGCCGTACGCGATCATGAAGGACGGCTCCCGCGTCGGCTTCCTGGAGCTGCCGGGGATCAACCACAGCCTCTACACCGAGGAGCAGAAGAAGGACGAGGCGTACGCGATGGCCGACGTCATAGCGTCCATCCCCGTGGAGTTCGCGATCCTCAAGTACCCGCTGCCGGCGCCGGCGGCCCAGCAGCTCACCGAGATCGACCGCGCCATCTCCCGCGAGCGGTCCGCCATGTTCTCGGCCCCGACGCCTCAGGCGAGGGAGGCGGCCGAGCTGAAGGTCAAGATCTTGGAGCAGCACATGAGGCCCGACGCCGTGCGCGAGGCCACGAGCGGCGCCCGGACCGTCTGGCCCAACTGGGTCGCCCTGCGCTTTTCCGCGAAGATGCCGGAGGAGCAGGCCAGGCGCACGATGGACATGGTGGAGAAGATGTGCGACGAGAAGCTGGGCGAGCCCGCGCGCCGCGCCGAGGAGTCCGACGTGAGAACGCTCCTCGAGCTGTACCTCACGCCTTCGGCGGTAGCCGGAAGCTCCCTCGGGTACACCATGTCCTGCCCCTCCGCGTTAGGAGCCGATGATGGCAAGAAGCTATAGGCGCGCCGCCGAGGCGGGTCCCGCCGAGAACCCGTACCTCATCAACTCCATCTCGCCCGGCCGCCTGCAGTTCAACGACACGTGGGGCGTCTCCGACGACGTCTACTTCCGGCCCATGGTGGTGAACAAGTTCCGCGAGCAGCAGGCCCTCGGCTGGTGCGACGGCTTCGTCGCGAGCGACGAGCTGCGCGCGCCGGTCGCCATAGTGTGCCGCCCCGCAAGCTCCGGCAAGCTCGCGGAGCAGATCAACAGGTCAATCGCCATGGCAGAGTCGACGTACGGCGAGGGCATGATGAGCTACACCGACATCATGAAGAAGCGCCGGGAGGCTGCCCACGCCAACGAGATGGCGGCGCTGCTGGTCGAGGACAACGCCAAGATGTTCGACACGGTCTGCTACGTGATCCTGCGGAGCACGGGCAGGGAGAAGCTCGACGAGATGGAGGACTACCTCAAAAGCTCGCTGTCGCACTACGGCAACGGGGCGGTCCACCAGATCTTCAACACGAGAGAGGCGTTCCTCGGCGCGTCCCCCCTGCTCGCCGACGACTGGTACTCCCTCAAGACGAGCTCGGTGCCCCTTCCGGCCATCACGATAGCCTGGGGCCTGCCGACCGGCACGTCCGGCCTCGACCACCTCGTAGGCGTGGAGATCGGCAAAGACGACCGCGGCGGGATAGTCCGCCTCAACTGCACCGAGCACACCGAGGAGCTCCCGAACGGCAACATATTCCTCAGCGGCGAGACCGGATCGGGAAAGTCCACCACGGGAAAGAAGATCGTGCTGACCGAGCACGTCGTGCTCGGCACCAAGGTCATCGTCCCCAACGACCCCGAAGGCGAGTGGGGCCGGCTCGCGCTGAGCTGCGGCGGCGAGGTGAGCCGCGTCGGCGTCGACAGCAAGTTCTCGCCCTTCGAGCCGCGCAACATAGGCGTGATCGGCGAGGACGGCGAGGAGATCGACGCGGAGAGCTCCGGCAAGGAGCTCGTCCTCGCGTCAACCTTGCCGTTTCTGATGACCTTCCTGAAGATGGCGTACCGCATCCCCGACGACCTCATCGACTATCTGGACGCCGCCCTGGAGAGCCTTTACGGGGACTACGGCATATACCCGGAGACGACCTTCGCCGATTACCGCCGGCGCGGCCTGTCCTACCCGATCATGGTCGAGCTCTACGACAAGCTGCTCGAGATGGCCGAGGCGCTGCCGGACTTCTCCGCGGAGTTCGAGCGGCTCGCGCTGACCATACGCCCGGCCGCGATCGGCCGCGATCGGGCGCTGTGGAACTCCAGGACGTCGTTCTCGCCTTCGACAGACTTCATCGTCATCGACACGCAGGGCCTGTCGGCGGACAAGGACATCATGCGCGCGCAGTACTACAACATCCTGACGTGGACCTGGTCCGAGTGCAAGAGCGGACGCTTCTCCGACCAGTACCTGAGGATCGTCTGCGACGAGCTGCACACGATCATGAACAAGCAGTCGCTGGAGGCGGCGTATCAGATAAAGAACATCGTGCAGCGCATCCGAAAGTACGGAGGCGGGATGATGTGCATAACGCCCCAGGTCATCGACATGATGGATGAATCCATCGAGTCCGCCGGGCGCTCAGTGGTCTACAACTCCGCCTATCGATTCTTCGGCAAGGCCACAGACGACGCCCCAGGCGGCAACCTCTGGCACGTCAAGCAGCTGCTCGGCATCCCCGACGAGGTGGCCGCCAAGCTGGCGTCCGCCAGGCGGGGGAAGATGATCGTGCAGGCCGGCGCGGAGAAGAGCTGGGTGAACGTGACCCTCAAGGACTGGGAGCTCGAGATGTTCGGCAAGGGCGGCGGCAAGTGAGGCGCGCAGGCACCGCCGCGAAGGCAGCCGCCTGCGCGCTCTCGCTGCTCCTCGTCGCCTGCGGAATCCCGGGGATGTCGGGCTGCCTAGACGAAGGCTCGAGGTCCATCTCGGGAGACTGCACCCTGATCACCGTGCCCGCAGACGTGCCGCAGAAAGGCGTGTACACGGTGACGTGCTACGACGACTTCGCGGGACGATGGGCGTCGGGGACCCAGCAGGAGGCGGTGTGCTCGCAGTGGCAGGAATCCGGGTCGGAATGGGACGACGGCATCGCCGTCATAGACGGCCTGTACCTCGTCGCCTGCTCCGAGACGTTCGGCTCGGTCGGCGACAAGGTGGTTTGGGTGCTGGAGGACGGCACCGAGATCCCGTCGATCATAGCCGACGCCAAAAGCTCGGGCGACGCCAACTACACGAAATGGGGCCACATGACGGGCGGGACCGTCAACGTCATCGAGTTCGAGGTCAAGCGCTCGGTCTACATGCAGCGGGGCAACCCCGGCTCGTCGGCCTGGAAAGGCGAGTGGGGCGGCAAGGCCGTCAACTCCTGCCGCAACTACGGCACCGGCGGCAAGGCGGACGGGGACGGACTGGGCGGCTGCTCGTCGTCCGCGGTCGGCGGCGACGGGTACCTCACCACCGCGATGCAGGTCGCCGAGGACGACTCCCACGGGTACCGGACAGGGTCGATGGGCCCGGACGAGTTCGACTGCCAGGGCTTCGTGAAGTGGTGCCTGAAGCAAAACGGTTGGGACATCTCGCCCTGGGGCTTCAAGGACGGCACCGGGACGGGCGCCGCCGCAGAGGGCCTCTCGAAGATGGGCTGGGACGTCGCGCCGTACGACGCAGGAGAGATCCAGCCCGGCGACATCCTCATCTACCACTACAGCCAAAGCAACGGGCACGTCGCCTTCTACGCCGGCGACGGGAACGTGGTGGACTCCGTGGGAGACTTCGACGGCGCGCCGGGCGACTCGAGCGGGACCGAGATAGCCCGCCGGCCGAACAGCTACACGAAATGGCAGTACAGGGCGCGCCCGCCCGCAGGGACGTCGACGGGCTCTGCCGGCTCGTCTTCCGGCGGGGCGTTCGGCTGCTCGGCCCTTTTGAGGTAACGCAGGATTCGAAAGGAGATAGGAGGCCCGCATGGGTTTTCTCGGGAGAAGGAAGGAGGAGGGCCAGGACGGCGGCCCTCTCGACATGTGGGGCAAGCCGATAAGGCCCCGCCTCGACGGCTGGGGCAGGCCGATCGACGACCAGGGCGCAGCCAAAGGGTACGCGGACGCCTTCGACGGCAAGATATCGAAGCTGCCGGCTGACCGGCGAGAGCGGCGCTTCGCCGCGCTCGCCGCCGCCGGATGCCTGATAGCCCTCGCGGCCTTCGCCTTGGCCGCCTTCGCGACCTGCGGCGTCACGGGCGAGGACACCCAAGGCGGCGAGGAGCCCCGAACCGGCCAGGCGGCCTCCCAAGGCGCCGAGCGCGGCGAGGCGGCGACCCACAAGCTCGCGAACGCCGACGCGCTCGCCCACCTGTCGGAAGAGTCGAGGGAAAGGCTCGAGCAGGAGCTGTCGAGCTACCTCGACGGGCAGGGCGCCCCGTCCGGCGCGCCCGCGATGTGCTACTCGAAGATCGAGCAGCGGGGGTCCGAGCAGGTCTGCTGGGTCTCGTGCCCATCAGGCGAGCGCTTCTACGAGGTAGCGTTCGACCCTGCGGAGAGGACGTTCTCGTTCTCGCCCTGCGACATGCCGCAGGGCCTCCCCGAGATCAACTACGCCGCCGCCCAATCGGAAGAGGCCGCCCAACCGGTGTACAGCTCGGGGGCCGCGGTGCAGAGCCGCGATCAGGCGACCGTCGACGGGCGCAGCAACGTTGCCGCCGCCAGGGTCGACGACGTCGAGGCCCTCAAGCAGGCGATGCCCGCCGACGCAGCCGAGGCGCTCGCGTCCGCGGTCACGGGCTTCTCGAAGACGAAGGGCCTCGCAGCCGACCCGTCCCAATGCTGGGTGCCGCTCTCGGCGTCGGACGGGGGCGCTTGGGAGATCCAGTGCTCCGACGGCTCCGGCGGCAGCTGGACGATCGAGGCGACATGGTCCGAATCGGCGAAGCAGTTCGGGATGTCGCTTGAAGGTTAAGGAAAGGACGGCTCGATGAGCCGGCGAGCAAACGAAAGGACCTGACGATGGAAACCGAGAAGACGTTCGCGGCGCTGACGGGCGAGGAGAGCATCCCGCAGCTTCAGAGGCTCCTGCCGCCGAACTCCATCATGTATTCAGACCCCAACCCAGACGTGAGGAGGTTTTTGAGCGAGCAGGCCGCCATGGGGATCGACGTCGTCGTGATCTGCGACGACGGCATGCCGTACAAGGACGTAAACGAGGCGGACGTGCTCTCGTTCCTGTCGTCGCAGAAGAGCCGCGGCACGCAGCTCATCTTCGTCGCCGGCGCCGAGCGCGAGCCGGGCGACGAGTTCATCCGCAAGCTCATCTCGGCCGAGGTGTACGACATCGTCGGCCCCGCCGCCGGCCCGGACGCGCTGGGCGGCATCGAAAAGGCCGTCCAGTCCCCTGCCTCCTACGCCGATTGCGCGCGCTGGCTCGAGCCTGAAGAGGCCAAGAAGCCGAGGCGCGGCCTCGCGAGCTCGATCTTCGGGAGGCGCAAGCCCGCTCAAGCGGCCGACAAGACCGAGAAGATCGACCTGCCGGCCCGCAGCCTCGGGTACGTCCCGAACCCGAGGCCGGGCCTGAACGAGGAGCCGGCCAAGGCAGAGCCCGCCGCAAAGCCCGCAGCCGTCGGGTACATGCCGTCCCCGCGAAAAGCCGAAGGCGCGGCCCCGGCCGTCGCGCCCGCGGCATCGAAGGAGCGCGGGGAGGCAGGCGCCGCCCACGAACCGGCGCCCCGAGCGGATCCGGCCAGGAAAGCCGCGGCCGAAGCCCAGCCTGCGCAAAGCGCGCGGCAGACAGGCGACGACGCAGCGCTCGCGCGCTACGGCGAGATGCTCAGGAAGTGCAGGAGCGCGAAGGAGCCGGAAAGGCCGGCAGCACACCCCGCCGAGGCGCGCCCCGAGGGCGAAGGCGGTCACGCGCCCCTGCGCCGCGAGAAGGGCGATGAACGCGAAGAAGGCGCGTTAGGCAGGCGGAAAGACGCCGCCGAGCCGCCTCGGCCCGAGCCCGCCGACGCCGTCGGCGAGAGCTTCGAGGCGAAGTTCGAGGCGAAGTTCGAGGCTTTGGCCAAGAAGCTGTCGGAGAGCATCGAGGAGGACATGGCGGCCAACCTCGCGCGCGCGGGGATCGACCCGGACCTGGCGCGCCTGAAGCACACGATGGTCGTCGCCGGGGCGGCAGACGACGGCGCGTCGGCGGCTCTGGCCGTCGAGTGCGCGCTATGGCTCGCCAAGATGGCCCCCCAAGAGAAGGTGAGCTGCATCTTCGCAGACGCCGACGCCCACGACGCGCTGCGCCGCGCAGCCGGCGATCCCGCAGGGCCTCTCGAGATAGCCGGCGTGTCGTTCCCGTCTCCGGGCGAGAAGGTGCCGACGCGCGGCCGCGTCGTCGCAGACCTGGGTTGGATCGGCGGAAACCCGGAGCCGGAAGCGTGGCCCGGCGGCAAGATCGACGTCAAGGCGCTCGCCGCTCCCGCGACGCCTTGGAGCTGGCAGCGCTGCCGCGAGCTCAGCGCCAAGCTCGACGCGACGTGGACGGTCGCGTGCCTCCCCGGCCAAGCCCGGCCGGCTTCCGCCCTCGCCAAGCACCTCGGCGCGGCGGGCGCCGTCGAGCGCCCCGCGCCCTGCGGATGGGCCAAAGGCGGCCCGTCGGACATGTCGGCCGTCGCCGCGGGGATGCTGCCCAAGGACCTGAGCGCGTCCGTCCCGCGCCACCCCGCCGCAAAGCCGGCGGGCGCCCAGGCCGCGCCCGCCGCGGGCGAGGAGCGCGCCGAGCGGGAGCCGAAGCCGAGGTGGGTCGCGCTGGTCAAGCCCGACGGCTCCGAGGCGATCGAGCCCGTCGAGGCCGGCCCCGACCTCGACGCGCTGATCGAGTCGCACAAGGGCTGGGCGCACGCGAAGGGCGCGACCCGCGAGCAGGCGATGGAGCGGCGCGCCGCCGAGATGACCCGCAGGCAGGCGCGCGCGGCGGCGCAGGCGGGCGCGGCGGCGCAAGCGCCCGCGGCGGAGGTCGGGCTGTGAGCGCGGAGACGACGGTGGTCGAGCCCGAGGACGCCGTGATCGAGCAGGCCATCATGTCCCTGCCCGACGCCGACAACGCGCTCGACGCGGTAACCGAGATCATGATGTCGAACCCGGAGGTGTTCGAGGCCAACCAGACCGTGGCGGTCGCCATCCTCATAGTGGCGGCGCGCATGGACGAGAAGCTCGACGGCCTGTCCGAGCTGATAAAGGAGGAGTCCGAGAAGACCCGCGCCGCGGCCCTCGAGGCCGCGCTGGAGGCGGTGCGCCGATGGGAGGCCGGAAAGGCCGCGGCCGGCGGCGAGGAGCCGCCTGCGGCCGAAAAGGCCGAAAAGCGAGAGCCGAGCGGGCCCGGGCCCGCCCAGGAGAAGCCGGCCGGCGAGGAGAAGCAGGGCGCCAGGCGCATCCCCCGCATCGCCATCCCGGCGGCGCTCATCGTCGTCGGGGTCGCCTTGGCCCTCATAGGCTCCGGGATCGTAGGGTGAGCGCCCTCAGCCGCGCAGCGGCGCTGGCGGCGAGCCCCCGCACCGCCGACGCCCTGATGCCGGCGGCGGTGCTGGCCTCCTTCATCGCGCTTTCGGCGCAGGCCGGCCTGTTCTTCGACGGGGACATGTACTTCCTCGTCGCCACCGGCCGCGACATCATCGCCAACGGGCTCTCGACGACAGACCCCCTGTCATCCCACGAGGGGCTTCCCTACCTCTCGCAGCAATGGCTTTCCTGCGTCGTGGACGCGGCGGCGTTCGACGCCTTCGGCCGCGCGGGGGTCGAGGGCATCTACATGGCCCTCACGGCGGCCTCGGCGGCGTTCCTGTGGAAGGCGTCGGCCCGGTACGCCGGCAAGGAGGCGCTCGGCCTGCGCGCCGGGCTGCTCGTGGCCGCCGCGTGCGTCCTGTCGATGCTGATGACCAGGTCGACGCCGCGCGCCTTCGACGCGATCGCGCTGACCGCCTGCCTCCTCTCGGCGGCGACGTACCTGGACGGCGGGCCGAAGCGCGCGCTGGCGGCCGTGCCTGCGTGCTCGCTGGCGCTCGCGAACCTGCACGGCTCGATGTGGCCGGTGGCGCTCATGCCCGCGGCATGCGCCTTGCTCGATTGGCGGGCGAAGGGGAAAAGGGCGCCTCTCCTGGCGGCGCTGGCCGCCGGCGCCCTGGCCGCGTGCGCGAACCCGTACGGCCCCGGCATGCTGACGTACGTCTTCGCCTCGCTCTCGGCCCCGGCGCTGTCCGCCTTCGGCATAGGCGAGCTTTCGCCGGCGTCCGCCAACACGTTCGCCGGCTGGCCGGCGCTCGCCATGCCCGCCGCCTTCTGGTGGATGAGGAGGGGCTACCCCGGGCCGTCGCCCGATCCCCGCAAGCGTTGGCGGGTGCGCATGGAGGACGCGCTGCTCGTGGGGCTGTGGGCGGGCTCGCTGGCCTCGGTGAGGGTCTGCTTCCTGCTCTACACCGCCGCCGCCATGGTGCTGTCCTCCGCGGTCGAGGCCAGGCCTCCGGCCGCGGGCGCGCGCCCGTCGCGGGCCATGCTCGCGGTGAACGCCGCGACCGCGGCGACCCTCGCCTGCGTCCTGGCCGCATGCGCCCTGTCGACCCACCCGCAAGCCGATGCGACCGAGAAGCAGGCCGAGCAGGCCGCATGCGTGCAGGCCCTGAAGGACGCAGGCGTCGAGCCCGGGGCATGCGGGTACGCCAGCTTCAACGAAGGGGCGTACCTCGAGTTCATGGGGTACCGGCCGTACATGGACGCCCGGGCGGAGCTGTGGTGCCCGGAGGTCAACGGCGGCGACGACATAGCCGGGGAGTTCCTGGACATGAGGGCCGGGAAGATCCCCCTCTCCGAGCTGCTGGAGAGGCACGATTTCGAGTTCGCCGTGATCTCGGCCGACGAGCAGGACTACGACACGGCGAGGCAGATGGAGATAGCCGGGATGGACGAGGCGTACAGGTCGGACCTGTACGCCGTCTGGGTGCGCCGCGAGGGCTAGGCCGCCGACGGGGCCGCCGCGCGCCTTATCGTCGCACCGGTGCTAATATGGTGCTAATATCGTATGACACGCAGAAAAGGAGGGGGCCGATGACCATCGCGCCGATAGCCGCGGCGCTCGCGGCGGCCGCCGCGGCGGCAACGCACACGGCGGCATCACGCGCGATCCTGCGCCGCCACCGGCGCAAGGAGGCCAGGTGGGACGCCAAGAGCCTCGCGACGGCCAAGGAGCTCTGCTCGCCGGGGGCTCCCCCGGCGAGCGGCGCCGACGCCGGCAGGGCCGAGGCGGCGGGCATGTGGCTGCGCCTCAAGCAGGCCATGGCGCGGGCTGGGACGCTGGACCCGGAGCTGGCCGCCGAGATACGCGATGCCGGCCTTGAGCTCCCCGAGAAGGACCCGTCGTCCCGCGCGGTGCCCCCGCGCTGGGACGTGCCGCCGTCCATACCCTGGTCGGCGGCCGCCGCGCTGGCGGCGGGCGCGCTAGCGTTGGCCGCCGCATCGGCACACGGCGCCCTTGCCGCGGCCCTCGCGGCCGCGATCGGCGCGACCTGCGCCGCGGCGGCAAGGGCCGACTCGGCGGCGAGGATCATCCCGTTCTGGCTGGCGGCGCTGGCCGCGGCCGAGGGCTTCGCGCTGCAGACGGCAGCGTCGGGGCTGCCCGCCGCCGCCTGGTCGCTGGCGGCGGGCGCCGCGCTCTCCGCGGCGATGGCCATCGCCGGGTCCGCCCTGGAGCGGGCGACCGGGCAGCGGAACATAGGAGGCGGGGACCTCGCCTTCATCCCGGCCGTCGCCGCCTGCTCCGGGCCCGGCGGCGCGATCGGCGCGCTGGCGGCCCTGTCCGCCGCGGCGCTGGCTCTGGCAGGCGCCGCGGCCATGGGCAAGGTCGGCCTCAAGGAACACGTGCCGTACGGCCCGGCCCTCGCTCTCGCGGCCGTCGTCGGATCGATGTGCTCGCTCGCGCCCATCTAGCGCGGGCTTGCCCATAAGCAAGGAAAAGAATCGAAAGACAGGAAGGAGAGACCATGTTCGGAAAGGCATTCTCGAAGATCAAGTCGGCCGTGGAGGGCCGCTTGGTCAAGGCCGAGGCCGCGGTTCTGGCGGCGGAGACCGAAGGCGGCCAGGGAACCACGGAGTACGCGCTGCTCGTCGGCATATTCGTCGTCGCGGTCATCGTGGCGGTGACGCTGTACCGCGATCAGGTGGCGACCTTGTGGTCGAACGTCACCAACACGATGAACAGCATCCTGAACTACACCTCGCACTAATGGCGCAGAACGGCCCCGGGCCCGCACCCGGGGCCGGCCGGATCGGAGCAGCGGATGAAACGCAAACATGACGAGAATGGGCAAGCCACGCTGGAGCTCGCCATCATCGTGCCCATCCTCGCCCTGTTTGCGGCGGGCGCGATGGACATAGGTCGCGTCGCCATCGCCGCGTCGGAGTGCTACATCGCCGCCGACGCGCTCGCGGCGCAGTGCGCGGCCGACCCCGGCTGCGCGGACGACCCGGCGGCGTGGGTCGCCGAGCGCTACCCGGCCATCGCGGGCGCGGACGCGTCCGTCGAGTTCGGGAGCAGCGAGTCCAAACGCTACACCCACCACATCTGGACCGGCAGCTCATTCGCCCAGCGGCAGTCGTCGGTAAGCGAGCACGAGGTCACCGCCAAGGTGTCCTGCTCGCCCGATTGGCTCACCCCCCTGCCGGACCTCATGGCCTCGGTCGGAGGCAACCCGGACGGCCTGGAGGTCTGCGCAGAGGCCACCGCCACGGCCGACGACACCGTCGGGAGGTGGTGATCATGGCATCGAGGCGCGCCCGCGAGAGCGGCCAGGGAACGGTGGAGGCGGCGCTCGCCCTGCCGCTGTTCATCGCGCTCTTCTTCACGGTGGTCCAGCTGATGTTCTTCGTGGCGTCCCAGTGCGACCTCGACAGCGCGATAGCGGCCGCCCAGACCGACGTGAGCTCCCAGCAGATCGCCCCCGGCGACGAGGCGGAGACGCTAAGGCGCGCCATCGCCGCAAGATCGGTCATCCTCGACCCCGACCGCATCTCCGTCTCCGACGTCGCCATTGACGGCTCGCAGAGCACCAAGGAGCAGGGCCTGGCGGCGAGCGAATGGGACGAGCTGAGGGTGAGCCGCGCCACGGAGTCCGTGAACCGCACGAGCATCAAGGCGACGGTCACCTACCGGTTCGAGGGCGTCTTGCCGGGAATCGGGACCGCCGACGTGCAGCGCCGCGTGGACGGCCTGAGGATCTCGTCGTACAGGTTCGAGGTGAGCTAGATGGCGCGCAGAAGAGACGAATCCGGGCAGGTCGTGGCGGCGTTCGCCGCCGTCGTGACCGGCCTTCTCATGGTGACGGCCCTCGTCGTCGACCTGTCCCCCGCCCTCGTGGCGAGGCTGCAGCAGCAGGAGAGCCTGTCGCAGGCGGCCCAGAGCTGCGCCGCCCCCGCGAGCTCGCTCATCGTGAAGAACTCGGAGGACCCCGGCGGAGAGATCGCCCGGCAGGTCGCCTCCTCCATGCGCGAATCGGGCTTCGACGGAAAGGTCGAGGTGTGGTTCTACGAGGTGCCCGAGGGGGCGAACGCGAAGGTCGACCAGGCCAACCGCGCCTTCGCCTGGCTCGTCAGGGCCTCGACGGAGGTCGACACGCAGCTCGGCGCCCTCGCCGGAAGGTCGCAGTTCGAGGTGGCCTCGGGCATAACGGGCTCGGCGAGCCCCTACGCCAAGGAGAAGGTCTGGAGGCCCGCCTCCGCGAGGAACGGCAAGTGGACGCTCGAGGCCGGGCAGGACGCGGGGAGCATGCGGTACGAGGGCATGCGCCTCGAGAACATGCCCGACCAGCTGAAAGACCAGCTCGACCAAGAGCTGGCGAAGATGTAGGGCGCGGCGCGCCGCGTAAGGACCCGAAAGGAACGTTGATCATGGCATTCGGCAGGAAACAAGGGGGGCAGGCGGCCCCCGCGAACGGCGCGGCGCGCCAGGCCCAGGGACAGAAGGCCCTCTCGATCGTGGCGGCCGCCGCGTGCGCGGTGGCGGTCGGCGGCGTCGGCTTCGGGATAAACGCCGCCAACCAGGCGTCCGCGATCCAATCCAAGGTATCGGGCGGGATGCAGAAGGTCGTGGTGACGACGCAGGAGGTCAAGGCCGGGCAGACCATCGACCAGTCCTCCATCTCCTACGCCGACGTGCCCGCCGCCTTCCGGCCCGACGGCGCGGTCTCGGACGCGGCCGACCTCGTCGGCCAGGCGGCCGTCACCGACATCCCGCGCAACACCGTGGTCACGGGCGGGCTCGCCACGGGCCCGGAGAACGCGGCGTCGCTGTCGCGCAAGCTCGAGCCCGGCACCGTCGGCATCACCGTGTCGGTGGACTCGGAGAGCTCGGTGGCGGGCCTGATCGGCCAAGGGGACACCGTGACCCTCTACGAGGCCGGCGAGAAGGACGCCGACGGCAAGCAGGCGTGGTCGCCGCTGCTGCGCGGCGTCAAGGTCGTGGCCCTCGACGACAAGCTGGGCTCCGAGACGACCGCCTACGCGACGGTCACCCTCCAGGTCACCGAGGAGCAGGCGGTCCGGATCATGAGCGCCGGCGGGGCGGGCTCGGGCGGCGGGCTGAAGATCACCCTCGACAACCGCCAAGGCTAGGAGACGCCATGGAAGGCCAGGAGATCAACATCAGGGACGTGGCGCGCAACATGCGCGAGCAGGTCCAAGAGGAGCTCGCCTCGCGCGCGGGGATCGGGTCGAGGCCCACGCCCGATCAGGTGCGCGCCCAGATCACGGGCATCGTGCAGCAGCGCGCCTCCTACCTGCGCGGAATGACGCCGGAGATGGCGGCGGAGCTCTGCGACATCGTCGTGGACGACATCGTGAACTACGGCGCCATACAGCAGCTCATCGACGACCCGGACGTGAGCGACATCCTCGTCGACGGCCCCGGCAAGACCTTCGTGGAGGTGCGCGGCAAGAAGATGCCCTGCCCACTCGTCTTCTCGAGCGACGACGACATCAGATGGGTGATCAACAAGATACTCCGGCCGCTGAACCGCACCTGCGACGAGATGAACCCGCAGGAGGACGGCAACATGCCCGACGGCAGCCGAATCCACGCCACGGTGCCGCCGGTGACGCCGTGGCCGACGCTGTCCATCCGCAAGTTCCGAAACGACATGGCCGACCCCGGGTCCCTTCTCGGGAACGGGACGATGTCGCAGGACATGATGGACTTCCTGGCGGCGGCGGTGCGCGCCCGCTGCAACATCCTCATCTCGGGCGGCACCGGCAGCGGCAAGACCACCCTGCTAAACGTGCTGTCGGGCTTCGTGTTCCCCGACGAGCGCATCATCACCTGCGAGGACGCGCGCGAGCTGAAGATAAAGCTCGACGACTGGGTGCCCATGCAGTCCAAGCCCGCCAACGCCGACGGCGCCGGGGGGCAGGACATCGAGGCGCTCCTGAAGGGCACGCTGCGCATGAGGCCCGACCGCATCATCATCGGCGAGGTCCGCGGCAAGGAGGCCAGCGACATGATCCAGGCCATGAACACCGGCCACGACGGGTCCATCGGCACCATCCACGCATCGTCGCCCGAGCGCGTGATGATCCGCCTGCAGGACATGATCCTGCAGGCTCACAACCTGCCCATTGAGGCCATACGCAACGAGGTCTCGATGGCCATCGACCTCATCGTGCACTCGGAGCGCTTCTACAAGACCGGCGAGCGCAAGGTGCTCGAGATCTCGGCCCCCGCGGGCATGGAGGGAGGAACCATGCGCATGCAGAAGCTCTTCGAGTTCGAGCTGGACCGCTACGAGGAGGACCGCATCGTCGGCCGCCACGTGGCGTGCGGATACATGCCGCCGGCCAACATCCAGCGCAAGTTCCTCCTCGCCGGCGAGGAGCTCAAGCGCGACTGGTTCTCGGGAGGCGCGCGATGAGCGCCGCCGGCCCGCTGACGCTCGCCGCGGGCGCGCTCATCGCCGCGGCCGCCGCGGCGCTGCTCGTGGCGGCCGTGGTCATAGCGCGCCGCGACCGCATCGCCAGAAGCGACGAGAGCCTGGCGCGCCAGGCGGCCGAGGCCCTGCTGTCGGGCCGCGAGGACGGGCGGGCGCGCACCGAGGCGCCCCTGCAGGCGCGCCTGTCGGCGGCCGGCGTGGGGATCGACGCGACCCTGTTCGCGACGCTCACCGCGGCGGGATCGGCGCTGGCGGCGCTCGCGCTGCTGGCCGCCGCCGGCCCGGCCGGCGCCGTCGCGGGGATCGCCGCAGGCCCGGCCGCGGCCTGGCTCTACGTGAGGGCCAAGCGCAAATCGCGCGAGAAGCTGTTCGACTCGCAGCTCTCCGGCGCGCTGCTGATGATGTCGCACTCGCTGGAAGGCGGCATCACGCTCGAGGCCGCGATCGAGTCCGTGGGCAGGTACGTCGACGAGCCGTTGCGCTCCGAGCTTGCGCGGGTCTCCTCGGAGATGCGCTACGGCGTGCCCTTCCTGGCCTCGCTCGAGAACATGTCCCGGCGCGTGAGGTGCAAGGACATGCCGCTGGTGATCGCCGCGGCGTCGGTGAACGCGGAGACGGGCTGCGACCTGGCCCCCGTGCTCGCCAAGATCTCCGCCACGATCGACGGGAGGATCGCGCTGAGGCGCCACATCGCCGCGATCACGAGCGGCGGCAAGGTCCAGACCGTCATCCTCGCCGTCCTGCCGATAGCGGTCATGGGCTCCCTGCTGGTCATGGCCCCCGACTTCTACAGCTCGATGCTGGCCTCCCCGATCGGCTGGGCGGCCATCGGCGTCGCCGCCGCCATGGACATCGCGGGCGTCGCGCTTTCGAGGCATCTCCAGAAGATGAAGGTCGATTAAAGGAGCCACCTATGAGCAACATCGCCGCACTTGCAGCCGCGCTCGCCGCCGGCGGGCTGTCCTACCTGGCAATCGGCAAGGCGTTCGGGACGGGCGCCCCGCAGCCCGCCGCCAAACGGGAGAACCGGGGCGGGAAGGCGTTCAAGGCGTTTTCCGCCGCGGTCTCGAGGGCGCTGCCGCAGTCCAGGACGGCCTCGCTCGACGCCGGCGCCGCGCTGCGCGCCGCCGGCCTGAAGGCGACGCCCGACGACTGGCACGCCGCGCGCCTGGCGGCGGCCGGCATCGCCGCGGCCCTCGGGGCCGCCGTGGGCGCCGCCGCCTCCCCCACCGCCGCGGGCGCCTTCTTCGGCGCGGCCGTCGGCCTGGCCGCAGGCGTCGCGGCCCCGCCGCTGTGGCTGTCCGGCAAGACGCAGGAGAGGCGCAGGCAGATCCGCTCGAGCCTGCCGAACGTGCTGGAGCTGCTCTCGGTGGCGATAGGCGCCGGGCTCACTCCGGAGCGCGCCATCAGGCTCGTGTCGGCGAGGGCCGAAGGGCCCCTCGCCGACGAGTTCGCCGCCGCGGACGCCGACATCGCGATGCTCGGCTACACGCTCCCCGAGGCGCTCGGCAACCTCGCCAGGAGGGTCGAGGTGCCCCAGGTCAGCATGTTCGCCGCCGCGGTGTCCCTCGCCGCCGAGCAGGGCTCGTCGATCGGCGCCGTGATCGAGTCCCAGGCGGAGAGCGCGCGCGGCGCGTACTTCAAGGAGCTCGAGGAGAAGGCGAACAAGCTGCCGACCAAGATGATCGTGCCGATGATCTTCCTCATCCTGCCGTCGCTTTTCATCCTCACGTTCACCCCGCTCGTGCTCACCCTGATCGACACCCTTTAACCTGCGACGAAAAAAGGAGGAACCTATGCGGGTATTCGACGAGATCACCCTGAACGGCTGGCCGGACGTCGCCGCCGCAGAGACGTTCGCCTCGCGGCTCGTCGGCATGATGGGGCGCAAGGAGGTAGCCGACGGCGAGGGGCTGTGGTTCCCCAGGTGCTCGTCGGTCCACATGAAGTTCATGTCGTGCCCCCTCGACGTCGTCGCCATAGACCGGGAGGGGGTCGTCGTCGGCTGCGACACCGTCGCCCCGTGGCAGAAGGTGCCGCGCCGGCCCGGCGCGGCGTCGGTCCTGGAGGTGCGGGCCGGATCCGCCGCCTCCCTCGGCATCGGGCCCGGCGCGAGGCTTCTGGCCGAGGGCCCGGGCAGCGAGGCGTTCCCGAGAGGAGGCTGCCGACATGATTCCTAGCGATCGCGACGAGCTGGGCGCCTGGTCGCAGGCGCTCGGGAAGCTCGGCGTCAAGGCGGAAGGGTCGAAAAGGGAGCGCAGGCCCGTGACGCGCCGCGCCGCCCTGAAAGGGACCGCGGCCGCCCTGGCGTGCGCCATGATGTGGGACGCCGGGCGCGCCTGGGCCGGCGTGGGCGGCGGCGACTGGGGGTGCAACGACGCCGTCGCGGCGCCGGGCAACCACTTCGGCCACGACGGCGGGTGGGCCTACTCGTCGGACGGCACCTGCTGGATCTCGCTCTCGGCGAACTGCACCATCGGGAGGATGACCGAGCTCTACCTCAACGTGACCGTGAAGGCGTATTTCGCCAACGGCGGCGTATGGAGCCCCACCTGGTTCACCGACTTCCCCGACACCCACGTGCGAACCTTCGTCTGGAACGCCACGGGCGGATACGACGAGGACTCGCACACCGGGTTCTACGACACGACGTACGACTCCAACTCGTACCACGGCCCCTATTGCGAGATCACCCACAGGGTCTCGAGGAAGTCGTCCGACTGGAGGTGCCACCCGGGCGCCCAGGTGTGGTGCGACTCGGCCGACAACGCCAACGGCATCTGGACGCAGCAGTACGGCAGGCAGGTCATCCCGCACCACGCGCTCGTCAACGACGATTTCTGGATCGGCAAGATCGTGACGCTGCGCGCCTTGAGCTCGCCCGAGCGCTACGCGGACGTCACGGCCGGCGGCGCGGAGGGAACGGGCGTGGTCACCTGGTCGCCCTACGACGCCAGCAACCAGAACTGGGGCGTCGGCCGCAGCGCCCAGGGAAGGTGCTGCTTCGTCCCGATCCACCTCTCCCACCAGACGTACCTCGACCTGGGCGGAGGCGACTGGAACGACGGGGACCGATTCCAGATCTACGGCGGGAACGGCTCGCTCGCCCAGTCCCACTGGCTTCACCGAATCGGCACGCGCGGCAAGGACCTCGCCGGCGCGCACCTGATAATCCCCGAATGCTCGGGCTGCGCCATGGACAACTCGAGCTGCGGCGACTCGCTCGGCACGGCGGTCGCCCAATGGAACTGCTACGGCAACTGGGACAACCACAACCAGTGGTGGATCTTGGAGGAGCCGCAGTTTCGGGAGGCGTCGCCCGGCAAGCTCAAGCTGGCCGGCCTCAACGACGCGGGGCACCCCGTCGTCGGCCAGGCGCTCTCCGCCCCGGGCCTCGGCGGCGGCCTCACGCTGCCCAAGAACTACGGGTCGACCTCGGGCATCTACTACGCCTACCGGTGGCACCGAAGCGCCGCCCCGCTCGGGCGCACGCTCGTGAAGGGGCAGGCGACCTGCTGGAACCTGTGCGTGACGCCCAAGCCGCAGTACGCCTCGGAGCACAGCTTCATAGGCAGCCGGGGCAACGGCGTCGCGCTCGAGACGTTCACGCTCTCGCTGGTGAACCAGGAGTTCGAGGGCGGCATCTCCTACCAGTGCCGCATGTTCGCCGGCGGCTCCGGGGGGAGCTGGGGCGCCGAGAAGAGCGACGGGCAGGTGGCCGGGTCGCTCGAGGACTCCGTCTACCAGGTCAAGATCCGCCTCACGGGCAAGATGGCCGAGATGTGCGACGTCGACTACGAGCTGTGCAGCAGCGACCGCTCGTGGGTGGGCGCCGCACGCAACGGGGCCGAGACCCCGGCGCCGAGCGGCTACGGGGTCGAGTACCTCAAGGTGTGGGTCACCCGCAAGGACGCCGGCGCGGACGAGATCGCGCGGGACTGGTCGGAGAACGCCGGCTACACGCCGACCGAGGCCGACGTGGGCAAGTGCATAACCTGCGAGGTCGCCGCCAAGCCCAGGAACGGCATCGCGGTGGAGTACCTGGGCAGGATCAACCTCACGAGCGAGGCGGTGCTGCCCGACAAGGCGCGCATCCGCTTCTTCCGCGACGGCGAGTCCGACCCGGTCTACAGCGACGAGGTCGACCGCGGCACCGCCTACAGCGTGCCCCAGGCCGCCACGGCGGCCGCGACGCGGGAAGAATGCGCGGGGCTCGACGGGTGGTACGTGGACCCGGCGTACGCCTCCAGATTCGCCGACGGCACCGCGCTCGACGGCAACGTCGACCTGTACGCCCGAAACGCCGTGGAGGTCTCCTACGCGTCCAACACCGAGGGGCTGCCCCAGGGGGCGTCGTACTCGGCGCAGGCCGGCGGCGCGCTCTGCCCCATCGACGAGGCCTGCGGGCGCCCGGGCGCGGCACGGGGCTGGTACGGCGAGACGATGAGCCTGCCGGAGGTCGCCCGGACCCGGATAGCCTGCACGACCGACGGCGGCGGGCGATGGCTCGACCTGAAGGCCGAGGGCGGCTGGCACGCGAAGGCCGACCTCTCCGACGAGGCCGGCTCGAGGCTTTCGCTCACCAGGAACGCGACCATGTGGAAGAAATGGGAATCGTCGACCTACGACGGGATAAGGGAGGACGCGCGCTAGCGGCGCGCCGCAGAGGAAGGAGGCCGGTATGACGGCCAGATCTAGGAGAAGGTTCGCCGCCAAGGCGGCGTCTGCGCTCATGGCGGCGGTGCTCGCCGTCGGGATGTGCCTGCCGGCCCTGCCCCTGGCGCAGGGGTCCGGCGTCGGCGCGCAGCAGGCGCAGGCCGCCCAGGGCGAGCTGTCGGGCCAGGCGTGGTGCGTGTGCACCAACCCCGGCTACACCAACGCCGACGGCGACCGCTTCGACGTGACCATGCCCGACGGGCAGGTCATCGAGGGGCACTGCACGAACTACGGCTGGGCCTACCCCGCCGACGGCTGGTACTCGTTCACCGCGACCTGGGACGGGTCGGGCTACGAGGTGGTGCTCGACACCTACGGCGCGAGCCCGCACCCCAGCTGCCTGCTCGCCGGGCCGTGCCAGACCGTCGGCCGCGCGAAGTGGTACCCCACGGGCGGCGTCGACCTTATCAAGGCCTCGGCGAACCCGTCGCTGTCCGACGGCAACCCCTGCTACAGCCTGGCCGGGGCGACCTACGGGGTCTATTCGGACTCCGGCTGCACCGACCGCGTGGCGGGGCTGACCACCGACGCTGACGGCTACGCGCGCGCCGACGGCATCATGGCCGGGACGTACTGGGTCAAGGAGGAGGCCGCTTCGGCGGGCTACGCGCTCGACCGGGCCGCCTACCAGGTCGACGTCTCGTACGGCCAGACGGCCCGCGTCAACGGCGGCACCGTGCTCGAATATCCCTGCGGCGACCCTATCGGCATGCTCGTCGGCAAGTACGACGGCTCGAGGACGTACAACGGCGAGGGCAACCTCCCGCAGGGCTCCGCGTCGCTTGCGGGCGCCCAGTACACGGTGCGCTACTACGACGGCCAGTACGACGAGGCGGGGCTGCCCGGCGCGCCCACGCGCGAGTGGGTGTTTCAGACAAACGCCAATGGTTTTGCCTATTATTCTGATGAATACAAAATTAGCGGCCCCTCGCTCTATTACAACACATCAGGTCGACCCGTGATCCCCGTCGGAACCTTCACCATCCAGGAGACCAAGGCGCCGGCGGGCTACGTGCTCTCCTCGGAGCTGCACCTGTACAACATCCGCGACAACCAGCTCGACGCCTCCGTACGCGACTACAACGCGCTCGAGCACCCCGAGAGCGTGCAGCGCGGCGACTACCGCCTGACCAAGATAGCCGAGCTTAAGCCCGAGACCTCCGAGCACCCCGGCTTCGACGGCAACGTCGCCGTCGAGGGCGCGCGCTTCGAGATGTACAACTCCACCGACGGGACGGTGGTCTCCCCCGAGGACGGCCGCGAGGTCGAGCCGGGCGGCCTGGTGTGCACCATCGTGTCCGACGAGAACGGCTACGCCTCGACCCGCAACGACAAGGCCAACGGCTGGTCGGTGCCCGACGGCTGGACGGGCGCCCTGGCGTACGGCGCCTACTGGGTCAAGGAGAAGATCCCGCAGGATGTGGCCGACCGCTACATGCGCGAGTACGGCATCAAGATCGCAACCGAGTACGATTGGACCGCCGTGATCTCCGCGGACGGCCAGTACGCGCCGGCCATCGCCGTGACCAACAAGCCCGCGCAGACGTGGCTCAAGATCGAGAAGCGCGACGCCGAGACCGGCAAGGCGATCCCCCTCGCGGCCGCGTTCAAGATCTTCGACTCCGAAGGCCGGACCGTGACGTACTCCGGCTTCGAGCTGGGCGGCGAGACCAAGGACACCTGGGAGACCGGGCCGGACGGGTCGGTGGGCCTGCCCATGAAGCTCGCCGGCGGCAGCTACACCTTGGTCGAGCAGTCCGCGCCGGAAGGGTACGTGCTCGACGCCGACCCGATCCCCTTCACGGTCGACGCCTACGGAAGCGTGGACAGCCCGCTTATCGTGACCGCGGCCGACGTGCCGCAGAAAGGCGTGATAGAGGTCTCCAAGACCGACGCGGCCGACGGCGCGGCGGTCCCCGGCGCGGCATACGAGGTGCGCGCCGCCGCCGACGTCGCCACCCCCGAGGGCACGGTGCGCGCCAAGGCGGGAGACGTCGTCGACACCCTGGTCACAGGCGAGGACGGCAAGGCGTCGTCCAAGCAGCTCTACCTCGGCTCCTACGAGGTCGAGGAGGTCTCCGTGCCCGAGGGCTGGGCGCTCGACGACGAGACCCATCGCGTGGAGATCGCCTACGCGGGCCAGGAAGCCGCGGTCGCCTCCGCGCACCTCGGCGTGACCGACCAGCCCACGACCGTCTCGATCGAGAAGAAATCGTCGCTCGACGGGGCGGCCCTGCCCGGCGCGGAGTTCACGCTGAGCCCCGCGGGCTCCTCGAGCGATAGCTGGGACGCCCAGGCCATCCCGGGCGCCATGGCGTCGGCGCTCGACGCAGACGTCGCCATCGAGGACCTCGACGAGCTCGTCTCCTTCTGCGACCCCAAGCACCAGCACAGCGACGAGTCCGTGTGGTTCGAGGCCTCGGTGGACGGCGTGCCGGGCCGCTACAAGGCGCAGCTGAACGACGGCGGAACCCTCCTCGTGCTCGGCTCCGACGACGGCCTGATCTGCTCCATCGACCCCAAGACATCCTACGAGGACCCCTCGCGCGTGCGCACGGCGGTCGTCGGAGCCGACGGCACGGCCGTCTTCGACCATATCGGGCGGGGATCGTGGGAGGTCCGCGAGACGAAGCCGGCCGACGGCTGCCTCGTCCGCTCCGACAAGGTGCTCTCGTTCACCGTGGGCGACGACGGCCTGATCCGCGCCGAAGGGTCCGAGCCGGCGGCGAAGGCCTGCTTCGAGGTGGAGAACACGCCCGTGACCGCCCGCACCTCGGCGTCCGGCAAGGAGTCCGGGCAAAGCGAGGAGCAGGTCGGCGGCAGGGCCGCCGTCGTCGACAGGTTCGACTACACCGGCCTGCCCGCGGACGGCCGCACCTTCACGCTGAAGACCGAGCTGCGCTTCGCCGACACGGGCGAGCCGGTCATGGACGGCGATGCGCCGGCGTCGGCGGCGACGGAGTTCGTCCCCGAGGCCATGAACGGGTCGGTCGACGCGGAGATCTCCTTCCCGTCGGACGGGCTGGCCGGCCGCAAGGTCGTCGTCTTCGAGCGGCTCTACATGGGCCGCGAGCTCGTCGCATCCCACGAGGACCTCTCCGACGAGGGGCAGTCCGTCAAGCTCATAGACATCGGCACGAAGGCCAGGGTCTCCCAGACGGGCGGATCGATGGGCTGCCTCGACGAGTCGATGGAGGTGGTCGACGCCGTGTCGTTCAAGGGCCTGACCGCATGGAAGCCCTACACCCTCAAAGCGGCCCTGGCCGGCGATGACGGGAACATGCTCGTGGTGAACCAGACGGCGGCCGCCGGCGAGCTCACCTTCACGCCCGAATCGCCGGACGGCGAGGTCGAGGTGAAGATCGCCGTGGACTCGACGGGCCTCGCCGGCAAGCGGCTCACGGCGTTCGAGCGCCTGTTCCCCGCCGACGGCGACGAGCCGGTCGCCAAGCACGAGGACCCCTCCGACGAGGGGCAGACCGTTATCGTGCCCTCCATCGGGACGACGGCGACCGACGCGCAAAGCGGCACCCACCAGGCCATGGCGACCGAAAACGTGTCCATATCGGACAAGGTCCAGCACGAGGGGCTCGCCTCGGGCGCGGCGATGCGCCTCGAGGGCAAGCTGGTGTTCGCCGACACCGGCGAGCCGGTGCAAAACGACGGCGGCGAGGTATCCGCCACCGTCGAGTTCGCCCCCGAGCAGGCGGACGGCTCCGTGACCCTGGAGCTTCCCGCGTTCAACGCCCGGGAGCTTGCGGGCCGCAAGGTCGTCGTCTTCGAGCGGCTCTACGACCAGGCCTCGGGCTCGCTCGTGGCCGCCCATGAGGACCCCTCCGACGAGGGCCAGACCGTGGCCATAGGCGACGTGCCGGAAAACACCACAACGACCTTCTTCGAGAAGACCGGCGACTGGATCGCGTCGCACTGGATGCTCATCGCGGGCCTGGCGATCGCTGCCGCCGGCCTGGCGATCGGCGGCAGGAGGCTTCTGGCGAACGGCGGCGGCAGGTGAGGGCCCGCCGCGCGGTCGCCCTGGCGGCGGCGCTGGCCCTGGCCTGCCCCGGCGCGGCCGGCGCGTCTCAGGCGCTGACGCGCACGTATCAGGTCGGCGAGCAGGTGCCGGCGACCATAGAGGTCGCCGGCGTCGAGTACGCGCTGGCGTCGGCATCGTCGGACGGCGCCTCCGCCCCAACCGGCGCTAGCGCCGCACGCGAGCGAAGCATCGCCGCGTCGGAGTACAACGGCGACGCCTCGTCCTACTTCCCCGCAAGCGTCACGGTCACCGAGGACGGCGCGACCTACGAGCTCGCGCTGTCCTCGGCCGAGGCCTCCGTGTCCGAAGAGGACTCGAGCGAGCGCACGTACGAGCAGACGATCGTGTACTCTGCCCTGTTCCCCGACGAGGTGGCCGCGATCCCCGACGAGCGGGCCGAGCAGGTCGACGGCGCCGGCGAGCTCACGTTCAAAAAGGGCGCGGTCGAGCTTTCCGACGCCGGGGACGGGACCGGCAGGCAGTCCGCGAAGGTGACCTACACGGCGACCGCGAGGGAGTCGGCCCCGAAAACGTACAAGCTCACGGCCCGTTACGAGCCGGCCCAAGACGCCTCCGGCACGATCACGGCCGTCTACGAGCCGAAGCAGGCCCAAGCCGCGCAGGCGCAGCAGCAGCCCGCGAACGAGGACAGCGGCGAGATCGGCTACATAGAGCGCCAGGACGACGAAGCCGCGCACGAGGCTCGGAGCGGGTCTGCCGGCGCCGCCCTGCCCGTCGCCGCCGGCGCCGCCTTGGCCGTCGCGGGGGCGGCCATGCTGGCCTTAGGCGGCAGGGCCGCACGGTCGAAGGCCGCCGCGCAGGACGGAGAGCGGCCTGCCTCGGCCGACGAGCCTTCCGCAAAGGCGGGCAGGTAGATGGCCGTCTGGAAGGGCGTGCCGCTGCAGTCGGCGATCATAGTGAGGCACACCCCCAGAGATTACGCCAAGAAGCTCGGGAGGAAGGACACGGGGGCCATGCCGTGCGCCTCGAACGCCCGGGCGGTGGCGTACATCTCGCGCACCGGAGCCTTCGAATCGAAATCCGACATCGACCGCGAGCCGACGCCCCAGGACCGCCAGCTATCCGCCGAGCGCGACGCCGCCGACCGCCTCGACTACGCGGCGCGCGAAGGCGCCTACGAAGGCAAGGGGGCGGCGCTGCAAGAGGACGCGTCGCTGTGGGACGCGAACGGGCCTGTGAGCGTGGGCGAGGCGCGCGCGAGGATGCGGGCCGGCGGCGGGGCCTTCATCGACTCGGTGGTCTCCGTCAAGCGCGAGTACGCCGCGGCGCTTCGGCTCGAGAGCAAGGAGGACATGCAGCGCCTCCTTCGCGCCACCTGGTCGGAGAACGTCGAGAAATGGGGCCTGGTCAAAGACCCGGCCGACATCAGGTGGGTGGCGGCGTACCACACCGACGCCAGCGAGTCGCTTCACTGCCACGTGCTCACGTGGTCGGCGCGCGGCGAGATCGAGCAAGGCTCCACGGTGGGGCGAGAGGCGACCCGTGCCGGGAAGGAGGCCGTCTACCGCGTCGGCTACGCGCGCATACGCGAGGAGCGCGACGCGCGCTCCAACTTCCTGCGCGACCTCGCCCGCCAGCAGATCCGGGTGATAGCCGGCGAGAGACCCGACGCTAGGGCGGCCGCGGCCCTCGACGCCCGGGCCCGCAAGGCCGGATGGCCCGAGCGGTCCCTGCGCGAATCAGACGTCCCGCCCCAAGACCGCGCCCCCGTCGAGGCGGCGCGAGCGCGCGTGGCCTCCGAGCTGGCGGCGGGCTCCGGCGCCGTGGCGCGCAACTGGAAGGCCCAGGCAGCCGCGCGCGACCTGGTGGCCGCGGCCAGGCGGGCATCCCCGTCGTTCTCGAGGACGTGCGCCGAGCGCGAGCTGACCTCCGAGGTGAAGGCGGACGTCAGGGGCATGGCGGAAGGCTCCGCCGAGCGCAAGGCCTCGCTGCGCGCCGACGCCGAGGACTTCGCCAAGCGCACCGCATCGGCGGCAGTCAGGGCCTGCATGCCGGAAGACGCCCGGGAAAGGGCGCGCGAGGGCAGGCAGGCCTGGGATCGGGCCCGTGGCGAGGGCGGCAAGCGAGCATACGCGCAATCCCAGGCCGCCGCGCGCGACAGGCGCCGGCGTGCCCAGGACGCCGAGCGCGCCCGGCTCGCGGCGCAGGCGCGCCTGTCCAGGCCCGACCTGGTGCGCCAGCAGGCCGCCGCGAGGCGATACGGCATAAGCCTCGAGCAGGCCTCGAAGATGGGCCGCGAGCTTGCGCAGCTTTCCCGGGCCGTGGAGAAGGGCGCGACGTGGGACGAGGCGGGCCCGCGCGCCAAGGCGGCAGCCAGGGCGTTCGCGAACGAGGCCCTGAAGACCCCGGCAGCGGCCCGCGCGGTGCAGCGCGAGGCGGAAAGGCAGCTGGCGGCTAGGCCCGGAGGAGACCCCGGCGCGGCCCGCTCGTCCGCCGAGCGCGCGTGCGCCGAGAGGATGGCGCGCGCGCTCATCGACGCGGCCGGGCGCGGCGTCCTGTCCGACCCTCCCTCAAGGCAGCCGAGGGAACGCGCCGAGGACCGGGACAGGTCGGGCGGCGGGCTCGGGCTGGCCGCCGGGATGCTCGACGCGGCGCTGAAGGCCGCCCTGTCCCCGACCGCGAAGGCCGGCGGGCAAGGCATCAGGCGGCGTCCCAGGCGCCGCGCGCCGGAGCGCGAGATGCAGCGCGCGCACATCGGCCAGGAGCGCCTATGAGGCGGGCCTTGGGATGGGCGATGCTCTTCGCCGCCGCCGCGGTCGTCCTTGTCGCGGTCTTGCTGGTCGCGCCGTCCTTCGTGCACCCGGACGCCTCGGGCTACCGATCCGAGGCCGCCGACGCGGGCGGGGCGTTCCCCGAGATCGACTGGGAGGGGCTGCGGCTCGCGAACCCCGACATCGTCGGCTGGGTGAAGGTGCCGGGCACCAACATAGACGCTCCAATCTGCCAGGCGCGCCCAGACGACCCGGAGCGCTACCTGCAAACGGCGTACGACGGCTCCCCCTCCCGCGCAGGCTGCCCGTACCTGGACGCCACCTGCGAGGAGAAGGGCTTTGGCTCGGCCATGCCGATCGTCCTGGGCCACTCGCTGCTCGACGGCTCGATGCTCACCGACTTCAAGGAGATGAGCAACGAGGCGTACGCCGACGAGCACAGCGAGATCATGCTCATGAGCCCCGAGGGCAACCGCATGCTCGAAGTCGCCTGCGCAAAGGTCGTCGACGCCGACGTCGCGCAGAAGGTGACGGGCATTAAGGACGCCTCCGCCGCGGCCGACCTGCTGCGTACAGAGGAGCAGGACGCGGACGTGGTGCGCATGCCGCCGAAGCAGGCCGAGCAGGTGTTCCTGTTCGTGACCTGCTCGTACCAGACGGGAAACTCGCGCACGCTCGTCTACGCGGTGCAGGAAAGATGACGGGGGCGCGCGAGGCCGGACGGCCGCATGAAGCAGAAGGCCTGACCGCAGGCCTTCGGGAAGCAGGTGAGGTTTGGAGAGAAATGTCGGGCTTGCCGGAGAGGCAAGCGATTCAAAAGGCGGCGAACGCGTCCGGTTGACGGACACGCAGCTCAAGATACTCGGAACGATAGCCGCCTCGTCGCGCAGGCATCCCATTACCCATAGGGAACTCGCCGAAAGCGTCGGCTGCTGCGCCAAGACCCTCGATCGAGCCATCGCCCGGCTCAGGAATGCCGGGCTGGTCGAGGTTCGGAACACCAGAAGAACCGACGGCGGGCGGGATGCGAACGCCTACGTCCTGTCGAGTGCGCGAGCCGCGAAACCAGGGCGGGCTAGATAGGAAGGAGCGAGAGGATGACGGATGACGGATCCTTCGAAGCGGGCGACTGGGCGGAGCTCTGCACGTACGTGGACGGCGAGCACAGAGAGGTCGCGCTGACGGATGTGCAGCTGGCGGTGATCGGGCTCATGCTCGGACTCGGCCGAGAGCGCCCGTTCGCAGACGACGAGCTGGCGGAGAAGATGCTGCCGGCCGCAATCGAGGCTTCGTGCAGATGACGCTTGCTTGCCTCAGACAGACGGGTTTTCGAGGTACGCGAGTCGCTTGGACGACGCTTCGCATCAACCGATGCCCTCGGCCCACCAGAAGGCGCCGGACGGCTCGTTAGTCACCAGGCAGGAAGTTTGGATAAATTCGGCGAGGGAGCGAAGGGGCTCTAGCCGTCAGGAATTAAGCCGATCGAATGCAGCCCTGACCTTTGCCAGCTCGTCGGCATCGGGGGCGGACCCGTCGCGTTCGAAGGCGTCGGCCGCCTTGTTGAGGGCTGCCGCCGCTTGCGCTAGCAGACACGGCCCGCCCTTCTCCTGCTTGAACCTTCTGTACGCATCGGCGTAATCCGCCGGGCAAGCCGGGTTGAGTCTCCTCGCGTAGGCATCGAACTCGCCTATGAGGGAATCTCCCCCGGAGCGCGACCCCAAGGAGGCGACCTTTCTGGCAACTGCAGTCCCCATCGACCCGGAATCGAAGCATTGAAGCAAACGAGGCGTCAGCCGATCCGTCAGCGTCGCCATCTCGGAAACGAACCTCGTGCTCTTCCCCGTCACGATCGAGCACAGGTCCGTCATCTTGCCGTATCTCCAGCCAGACCTCCGTCCCATTTCCTTGACGTGCTCGCGGAACCTCATGAGCAGCTTTCTTCTATCGGCGGAGGGCGTTGCGGCTGTGTAGATGTTCGAAGCATCGTGGAACGCGCGAGCGTCGGCGTCGTCGAGGCTTTCGAACACGTGAACGTCGATGTTCTCGAGCGACGGGTCGGAAACCGCGGCCTCTGCGCGCGCGAGCGCTCGGCAGGCGCCCGCAATGAGGAGGATCTCGCCGTCTACCTCCCTTGCCAGGAAAACCCCGTTCGGCCCGTCCCACGTTAGAGGGTAGGCGGCGGTGAGGGGATCGTTTCCGTAAATCACCGGGTCGGGCCTGGCCGATGCCGCCGAAATAACGGCGATGCGGAAATAATCGCGTGTTGCGGGTTCATCCCCCATGCAGGCCTCCATCCCTGTTGCGCTCTGCGTGTGCCTTGTGCCCGTCAGATGATAGCACGTCGCGCGCCGTACGGGAGACATCCCGGAACTAGGCCGACAAGGACTCACGCCGAACGGGCCGCGATCGGCTTGCAGAGAGCGCTCGAAACGCGGATCGCGGTCTCGAGGTTCAAAACGCGGGCACCCTTGACGTAGTGGCTGATCGCCGCCTGGGTGAGACCTGACGTGGCGGCAAGGTCCTTCTTTCGTTTCACGGCCGCTGGCTTGACGGCCGGGCGAACCTTCGCGACCAGACCCTTAACAACCGAAGCAACCCAATTCGGCCAACCAGATAGTCAACGAATCCAACCACTGATTTCATATGCCCGATTTAAGGCGAACAGGCCGCGATCCGGCGAACGAAGAGGAAGGCGCATCGACATGCACATCGAACAGAGGCGCGAGCCTGGACCCCCCGATTCGGGAAAGCCGGAACGCTGCGGGCGCAAGGGCACTCCGGCCATATGCTTCGACACGCAGACGACCTTCCCGAGCATCCGCGCCGCGTCCGCCTGGGCAGATCCGGCAGGCCGGCACGGCAAGAGGCCGGTCATTTGCATAGAGACCGGCGAGGCCTTCCCGAACGCAGCCGCAGCCTCCAAGCGCGCCGGGTGCAGCCGTCAGACCATCGGCAACTGCGCCGCCGGGCGCAGCAGGACCGCGGGCGGCTACCACTGGGCCTATGCCGAGCAGCCGCCCGGGTCCTGGCGCGCGGCGATCGAATGCCCGGAGGCAAGCGCCAAGTTCGAGAGCCTCGGCGACGCCGCCGAGTGGGCCGGATGCGAGGCGGCCGAAATCGCCGACTGCCTGGCCGGGAAGAAGGACGAGGCGGGCGGTGTGCGCTGGCGGTTTCGGAAGCTGCGGGGAGGCCGCCGGACGATGCCGATCGTCTGCGTCGAGACCGGAGACGAGTTCCCGAGTATCAGGGCGGCCGAAGAGTGGGCGGGCTGCTGCCATGGGACGATCAGCGCCGTCCTATCCGGTCGAAGCAAGACCGCAGGCGGATACCGGTGGGCATATGCCGAGCAACGCGAGCCGAGCTGGAAGACCCCGGTGACCTGCCTCGACACGCAGATGAGGTTTCCCGGCGTGAAGGAGGCGGCCGCCTGGGCGGGCTGCAACCCCGGATGCATCAGCGCCGTGCTTGCAGGGCGTGCGAAGACGGCGGGAGGACGCCGATGGGCGCACGCCGAGGCCGAGGCGGCCGAAAAAGCGACAATGAAAAACGGGCACGTGAAATAAGTGGTTGAAAATTAGTGAAACCTACAGCAACATTCAGCCTGCGGTTTAACAACTCTCAACTACTTATTTTACATACCCAATATAAAAACGGCGTTTTTCCTGGTGAAACACTTGAGTTCATTAACTGATAGCTATCGTAACACTTCAGAGATCGAATAGGGCTGCCGGTTCCGGCCGCCCGGAAGCCATCCTTAAAGCACTCACCGAGGGCGTTGCACGCAGGAAGACATCTACCCTTGTATCTTCGCCACATATGGAGTATCTTCGCCATATTATTTATATTTGGCGAAGATACAAGGAATGTGGCGAAGATACTCCATGGCTCAATTCGACTATTCGAGGCAGCTCAGCACCCTTATGTCGCCCGAAATCATGTCGTCTATCGGCGATATGAGGGAGCACCGCGGAAAACAAGCGCTTTACGAGGCGACGAGGCCGGACGTGCTGGAAAGCCTCGTCGAGGTCGCAAAAATACAGAGCACGAGCGCGTCAAACAAAATCGAGAACATCGCGACCTCGGACAAAAGGCTTCGCGACCTGATGGCCGAAAGGGCCGAACCGAAGAATCGAGACGAGCGTGAGATAGCCGGATACAGGTTCGTGCTCGACATGATCCACGAAAGGCACGATGCCGTACCCGTGACGCCCGGCGTGATCCTGCAGCTCCATCGCGACCTGTACAGGTTCACTGGCGACTCGTTCGCAGGAAGGTGGAAGGATTCCGACAACGTGATCGCCGAGAGGTCAGCCAGCGGGGAGATGGTCGCAAGGTTCAGGCCTACGAGCGCCGCCGCGACTCCGGCGGCGGTAGACGCCATCTGCAGGGAATACCGAGCGCAAATCGAAGCCGGAACGTACGATCCCGCCCTCGTGTCGCTGGTGTTCGTGTTCGATTTCGTGAGCATCCACCCGTTCAACGACGGGAACGGGCGCATGAGCAGGCTGCTCACCCTGCTCCTCCTATACCGATGCGGATACACGATCGGAAAATACGTATCGATCGAAAAGGAAATCGAAAGATCGAAGGAAACGTACTATGAGGCGCTCGGCGCAAGCTCCGCCGGGTGGCAGGATGGCGAGAACGACTACACCCCGTTCGTGACCTACATGCTCGGCGTGATGACGGCCTGCTACAAGGAGCTTGACAGGAGATTCGCCATTGCAGCGGGACCCAAAGGCGGCGAAGGCATGCTGCGCGCATATTTCGAGCAGCTCGTCGGCGCAGCGACGAAGCGGGACATCATGGATGCGAACCCGTCCATAAGCAAGCGAACGGTCGAGCGCGTCCTCAAGAAGCTCCAAGATGACGGGACCATCGAGAAAACGGGCTCGGCGAGGTCTACCGCATATCGCAAACGCTAGGAACGGCGTCGTCAGGCTCGCTGAACGTGTCCTCGAAGGCCATCTCGCGGCGGATCTCGCCGTCCCTCGTCCTTCGAAAGCCGTCGGCCGATCTTGATCGACGCGCCCCGCGCATCGATCATCGACGGACCGTCCTTCCTCGAGCGGCGGGCTCTTGCTAGAATACGCAGCGAGGACGCCCCTGCGCGCTGGGCAGCGTTCTGCATCGTCGAAGCCGGGCTACTTTCCAGGGTGTCCCGGCTTCTTCTTTGCCAAATCGCGGTGCGACGTCGTCATATCACATCTCTTGCCGCGGCATCGGCGAAATCGCAAGCCTCCGCCTCAGAGGCGAAAGGCTCGGGGGTGAGCCGCACGTCGAAGGGAAACCCCCCGACCTCGTTGAACTTGCGCACGAAGACGTTGACGGCGGCCGACGGGCTGATGCCCAGCGCGCTCCACGATCCCTGCAATCGGGAATGCTCGCCCGTCGGACCGGAGGGCCGGTACATCATGGTGCCGCCTTTCAACGGGGGATGATGCGCCCATGATATGGCAGGGCGCCGCGTCCGCAAATCGATCGAAGCCCGCCCTTCACCCGCCCTTCGCAGCAGCCGCGCGAAAGGCATCGTGCGCATCGCCCATGATGACGCCGCGTACACGAATGCGCGCAACGTCGAAGGAAAGGATCATGGCCATGCAGATCGATGAAACGGAGCTTGAGGACATGCGGGACGACGCACTCGCTTTGGCGAAGGGGGTGCTTGATCTCTTGGAAGCCGCTCAAGCGGCAGCGGGGACCGGCGTCCAGCTTGGGGAGGAGGGCCTCGGGGCTTTGGTATCGGAGCAGGAGCGGGTGGTGTCCGCCATCGCCTCCATCGCGCGTCCAAGGGGCTGAGTCGGACGCTGGGCACGCTCTGGGCAAAAGTCGCCGCGCTGACCGGGAGAACACCGATTAGAGGAGCATGAAAAACCGGGTATGTAAAATAAGTGGTTGGAAATTAGTAAAACCCACAGAATGATTCAACCTGCGGTTTAACAACCTTCAACCAGTAATGTTGCATACCCAATTTTTCATACCCGTTAAATCAAACGCGGACGCCACTCGGAACAACGGCTAAACCTGTTTACCTTTTCGCCCGAGAACGGACAGATTCGCAAGTCACCCCGGATGGAGCACGAGAGACAATTACGTGCCCGCTCGTCCTCGATAGGCGACATGTCTTCCTTATTGTAATATGCGCAAGGCTTCCTGCCCTTGCTTGGGCGCATCAGCCTCTCCCTTGAAAAAGGACTGGGCTCGTATCCCAACTCGGCCCATTGGTTTGCCGTCTTCCAGACAGACCTCTCATCCTCGGGGAGCTGGTTCTTAATGGGGAGATCGGGGTCGTTGTCAGCCTCCCTCTTCCTTTGTTCGAGAAGCGCCTTCATCCCGCCGTGGCCGGTTGCCTCCCTCAGGTCGCGAACGGTCCTCTCTTTGAAGGCGATGTACTGCGGGTCGCCCTTATCCCCCAGCACATCGTCTTCGTGATAGTACGTATAAGTCTTGTATGACATCATCGTCGGATGCATCTCGTATTCGACCGCATCGCCCGAGATGCCGAAACCGAGATCCTCCCATTGCCTTGCAGTCTTGAACAACGCCCCAAGCTCGGCAGGGAGATGGTTCTTGACCGGATAAAGGTCCTCGGCAAGGGCGTCCACACGTTTTCCGAAAAACGTTCCCCGGATGTGGGTGCCGTCGCCCTCCGGGTCGGTGACTCTGGTCTTATCTGCTTCCGTCATTGGTTAATCCTCCTCGTCGGACATGCGGCGCTTCGCCTTGCCCTTATCTGCGCTCGCCGCCTTTTTCGCCTTTCTCTTGCCGGGCCTTCCGCCCGCCATCGGCTCTTACGCGCGGAAAGAAGCGTAAGAGCCGATGGCGGGCGGTGGATAGCCACAGAAGGCCATCTGTAAAGCGGTTCGAGAACGCTTGACCGGGGAATGGTATCCAGAGGGCTCTGCAGCGCCGGCGACAACCGCCGCAAAAGATAGAAGGCCGATCGTCGAATCTCAGCCCGTATTTCGCCATCGCCGTTTGTTAAGGCACAGGTTGGAAATCGGCATCGACCTGCATTTGGATTCAACCCGTGGTTTAACAACCTTCAACCAGTTATTTTACATACCCGATTTATCGTCAACGCGGGCTCATCGGGGCTTCAAACGTGAAGGAAGCCGAATTCTCCCTGCCCGCCCCCGGCCGACCTTGCGGCTGCGCTGCCCGCTCGCCCGGCTTAATAGGGCCGTCGAACGCGTAGCCATCGGGGAGTCTCTCGTCGTCGTATGCCGCGCACCACCGCTCGATCATATCGCGCGTCACTTTGAAGCCGCCTTCCGCAGCAGGCAGGTTGTCCATCGAGATCGCCATCGCTCTATCTCCAACCACTTATTTTACATACCCCTTATTTTACATACCCGAAATATGCCTGTTGGCGTTTGTCTGCCGATTTGAGTCCAATGCGGCAGAAGATACCGTCGATGGTTCCAGGCATACCCGTTCCCTTCGATATCGGAAGCCGCTTCGGACGGTCTATCGTCGAGGTGAAGGCCGCGGCGCGTTTTCGCACGCTTGATTTCGGGTAGGGTGCGCCGCGGCCTTGCGGTGATGATTATAGGCCGTGGTTTTCGCCGCCCTGGGCGCAGGGCATAAAGAAGCGCCCCTCGCTCCCGCAAAGGGAAGCGAAGGGCGCTTGTCCCGAACGCTGCCTTGACGATGACCGGCGAGCTTCGGGCGCTCGGCGGGAAGATGCTCGGAGAGAGCCGCCGGGCTACTCCCAGTGCCCGCCGGACTCGCGGGTCTCCCAGCGCCCCTGGTCCTCCACGTGGGTGACCGCGTCGTGGTGCACGGTGCTGTAGCCGGTTATCGTCTGGACCACCTCCGTATGGTGGCCGCCGTTCTGGCCGTTCATAGCATGCTGTTTCGCATGGGCCGCCGTGTTGCCGGTGACGTCCGCGCCGCAGGTGTTGCAGATGGAGCGCTCGGAGTATCCGTACACCGGCACCTGCTCGTCCCAGGCGGCCTGGTCGGTGACCGTCACGTAGTTAGGCACCCAGACCTGCTCGTAGTCGGCGACCCACTTGCGCTCGGCGGCGGGCTGGGAGGGGGCGGAGGGCCGCTCTGAGGAAGCCGACGACCCGCCAGCGGCCTGCGAGGGCTGCTCGGGCTGCGAGGGCTGCTCGGGCTTGATCTGCGCGGGCTGCTCGCTCACGGAGTCCTTCGCCCCCTCGGCCTTCTCCTCGACCTTCGACTTGTCGGCGGCCGGGGCGTTGGCGGCGTTGGCGGCGGCCTTGTCGACGAGGTCGCGCCCGGCGTCGCCCGCGAGGGTCGAGTCGCCCTTCGACACGGCCTCGGAGATCTTGTCCATCACCTCGTCGATGTCGGCCTGGGTCACCTGGTCGGCGGGCACGAGCTCGAGGCCCGTCGACGACTTGTCCCCGCCGGCCTCGGCCTTGGCCGCCTTCGCGGGCGCCCTGTACAGCGAGCCGTCGGCGTTCACGGGGGCCACCCACTCGACCTCGTAGCCGCCCTGGGCGGGGACCTCCACCTTCTCGGCGGAGTTGGCAGGCATTGCGTGGTAGAAGTCCGCGCCCTGGCCCTTCACGTGCGCGATGGCGGGCGTCGAGGACTCCGACCAGCCCTCTGCGCGGGCCTCGAGCTCGATCTCGGCCCTCTGCTCGGGCTGCGCTGCCTGCTCCTGGCCGGCCGGCTCGTCGGCCGGGAGCGTCTGCGCCTGGTGGGTCGCCGCCCACGCGACGCCCGCCACCGCCAGCGCCGCCGCTGCCGCGCAGGCCGCCGCTATCGCGGCCTTCTTCCGGCGCGGCTCCTTCTCGCGGCCGGTGGCCGCGGCTTCCCCGTTTTCCTCGGCCGGAGCCTCCGCCTTGATCTCATCTTCCATTCCAAACCCCTTTCGAGCACCTTAACCGTCTTCTCGGGCCGCCAGGGCCGAGCCAAGCACCGCACGTGCTGCGGAGCTAGAAATACCAGGCATGTTCGACATAGAGTGCGCCGCGGCCTTGCGGTGATGATTATAGGCCCTGGTTTTCGCTGCCAGGGCGCAGGGCATGAAGAAGCGCCCCTCGCTCCCGCAAAGGGAAGCGAGGGGCGCTTGTCCCGGATGCTGCCTGCCGCCACGACCCACAAGCTCCGCGCCTGGGCGGACTCGAGCTTCGGGCGCTCGGCGGAAAGGCGCTTGAAGGGAGGAGCCGGGCTACTCCCAGTGACCGCCGGACTCGCGGGTCTCCCAGCGCCCCTGGTCCTCCACGTGTGTGACCGCGTCGTGGTGCACGGTTCTGTAGCCGGTTACCGTCTGGACGACCTCAGAATGATGGCCGGCGTTTTGGCCGTTCAGCATATGCTGCTCCCCGTGAGCAGCTTCATTGCCGGTGACGTCCGCGCCGCAGGTGTTGCAGATGGAGCGCTCGGAGTATCCGTACACCGGCACCTGCTCGTCCCAGGCGGCCTGGTCGGTGACCGTCACGTAGTTAGGCACCCAGACCTGCTCGTAGTCGGCGACCCACTTGCGCTCGGCGGCGGGCTGGGAGGGGGCGGAGGGCCGCTCTGAGGAAGCCGACGACCCGCCAGCGGCCTGCGAGGGCTGCTCGGGCTGCGAGGGCTGCTCGGGCTTGATCTGCGCGGGCTGCTCGCTCACGGAGTCCTTCGCCCCCTCGGCCTTCTCCTCGACCTTCGACTTGTCGGCGGCCGGGGCGTTGGCGGCGTTGGCGGCGGCCTTGTCGACGAGGTCGCGCCCGGCGTCGCCCGCGAGGGTCGAGTCGCCCTTCGACACGGCCTCGGAGATCTTGTCCATCACCTCGTCGATGTCGGCCTGGGTCACCTGGTCGGCGGGCACGAGCTCGAGGCCCGTCGACGACTTGTCCCCGCCGGCCTCGGCCTTGGCCGCCTTCGCGGGCGCCCTGTACAGCGAGCCGTCGGCGTTCACGGGGGCCACCCACTCGACCTCGTAGCCGCCCTGGGCGGGGACCTCCACCTTCTCGGCGGAGTTGGCAGGCATTGCGTGGTAGAAGTCCGCGCCCTGGCCCTTCACGTGCGCGATGGCGGGCGTCGAGGACTCCGACCAGCCCTCTGCGCGGGCCTCGAGCTCGATCTCGGCCCTCTGCTCGGGCTGCGCTGCCTGCTCCTGGCCGGCCGGCTCGTCGGCCGGGAGCGTCTGCGCCTGGTGGGTCGCCGCCCACGCGACGCCCGCCACCGCCAGCGCCGCCGCTGCCGCGCAGGCCGCCGCTATCGCGGCCTTCTTCCGGCGCGGCTCCTTCTCGCGGCCGGTGGCCGCGGCTTCCCCGTTTTCCTCGGCCGGAGCCTCCGCCTTGAGCTCATCTTCCATTCCAAACCCCTTTCCGGTCTGTCCCGCCTGCGCGCCGGCTTCCGATGCCGCCGACGTCACAGGAGGTCTTCTTCTGATTCAGCGCCCGCTTCCCCGGACGCGGCCGCCGCCGCGCCTTCCAGGGTCGCCGTCAGCCCCACGTCCCTGCCGGCCGCCATCGCGGCCCGGTACCACTCGTCCGCCGAAGCGGGGCCTCGCGACCCGTCCGAGCCCAAAGGCGCCCCGGTTCCCTCGGCCACGCCGGACGCTACGAACAGGCAGGCCCCGGCGATGCGCCGCAGCTCGTCGATGTCGTAGGACAAGGCCGTCGCCAACCTGTCGTAGAAGTCGTCGGCCGAGAACTCCTTCTGAACCCTGTCGGACTCCAGGAACCTGTCGAGCTCCCCGCGCACGGCCGACCTTATGGCGCGGCCGTACGTGCGCGCGTTGCGCTCCAGCAGCGCTTCCGAGAGCAGCGACCGAACGGCCTGCGACGCGGTCTCCCCCGTCGCCGCGCAGTGCTTCGAAAGCTCCTCTTTGAGCGAGTCGTCGATGCGCACCGTGATCGTGCCCGAGGCCATCGTCAGCTCGCCTCCCCCGTCGACTCGAGGCGCTCGTTGATGTCCTTCCGATAGCCTTCGATCACCTCGGCCGACTTCCCGGGATCGATGGATGCCTCGATTATCGAGGCGACCTCCTCCTCGCTGAAGCGGTCGAGGAAATCGGATGCGGCGGCGGAGGCCTTCGACACGATGGACGGGTCGCCGGCGAGCCTGCGGCCGTAGCCGGCGACGCCCCACCACCATTTGTAAAGGTCCGAAGGGAGCAGCTTGTCCTTCAAGATGGTCGAGCCGTCCTCGCCCTTGGACACGTCGAAGATCGCGCCGGCCTTGCCGGGCCACAGGAACCTGTCGTACAGGTCCGCCGCCGTGGATTTGAGCATCGATGGCATGAACCAGGTCTGCATCATGAACCCGGCGAGCGAGGCCTGCGCGGCGGTGCCCGCGTTCTTCCTGACGGTGTTGATGTCCCTGGCGGCGCGGTCTAGGCTCTTGGCCGCCGCCGAGGCGGATTTCTCGGCGCGCGCGTCCGCCGCTGCCGACATGTCGGCTATGCGGGCGTCTATCTTCTCGAAAAGCTCGTCTATCCGCCTGTCCAGAACGGCATCGAGCTCGCCCGCGCCGGAGCGCGATTCAAGGCCCGCGGCTAGCAGGCTCTCGATTGTCGCCGACATCGAGCCCCCCGTCTCCCGCATGACCTCGTCCACTCCCGCCATGACACCTTCGTCTATCCTCACGGTGATGTGCCTCTTCGTCCGAGGCGACTCGTTCGCCGCCATGGGAAGCCTCCGTTCTCCTCGCTCCCGTGCGTTCAAACGCAGTCTAACATCGCATTAAAACCGTGTAAAGCAAGAATTGATTTTGTAGCACGCATTTTATCTGCGGAAACACGAATTTGTAGCACATTTTCATTCGTTGGTGTAGCACATGGTGTAGCACGTACCTGTGTTCTATTTTCGCAGGGAAAAATCAATCATAGTCCTCGAATGTTCCGAGGTTTTTCGACTCGCCCTCCCCCTTTGCCCGATCCCCGCCCCATCGAAGCGCTTTCGCGCTGCTTCTGGGCGTGAATCTGCGCTGATTTTTGTAGCACGCGATTCACAAGGGGAAACGATGATTTGTAGCACATTTTCATTCGTGGGTGTAGCACGCTTTGTAGCACGTACGTCCGTTTCGTTTTCCCAGGTCGCCTTCTCCTAGGTGCGGCATAACCGCAGAACCGGCGCCGGCGCTGGGAAACGGCAGCCTGGAAGACCTTGGAAGGCCCTGAGCCAGCTGTTCTTTGTAGCACGCTTCCGACCAGGCGTTATCGATGCGTTTTCCCAGGTCGCACCAGTTTGCTGTAGCACATTCCAAAATTGTCGTTTCCCCAGCTCATCGATTGTTTTCTCGAAATCTGTGCTACAACCCACGTATGATTTGTAGCACACGAAATCGGCCTGTCTTACAGCCTTCAGATTTTGCGTTGAGCCTGCTCAACCCCGTTTTCGGCTTGCCGAAAATCGCAATATAGACGCTTCGCGTCGTACGTCCTTATCCTGTAATTCCTCCCAAGCGCCCCCCTCGACCGCTTTAAACATCTGCGGAGTGGAGCACATCGCGGTTCGAGCTTTCCATGGTGGGAAACCGTTAAACCGAAGGCCCATAACGCCTTCGGTAGGTTTTCCACTGTGGGAAGCTCGAACCGCCCGCATCGCCCCGGCGCGCCCTTTTAAGGGCGCCCTGGTGATGCGCCTCGCGCTCAGACTCATTCTGCGATTTGCTATAATCTTGTTGCACCGTGCGCATCCCGCAACACGCCAGTAAGGGAGCGCACTTTGACATCCGGATAGGCTTTTGAAAGCTTGTCCCGACCGTGCCCGAAGTGGGCGCGGCGACCAATCTAGTTGGCCGCCGCGTTCGCGGTGGCCGGGAAGGAGAAGCATCATGATGAAGTGGACTGAGAACCGCATGGCCGTATCGGCGGCCGACCTCAACGTGCTGCTGAACGCCGAGGGGAACCTCGACTTCAACCTCGTAATCCCCAACCCCGCGGGGCTCGACATCACCGAGGGCGGCTTGCGAAGGCAAGCGGTCACAACAGCCGAGGCGAGGCTCCGCGGCGAGGAAAGGTACGAGACAGCAGACGACTTGGCCGACCTCGGCGAAGGGAACCTGCCGAACGCCGAGAGATACGGCTGGCCGTCGTGGTACTGCTGGGCGTCCGAAAACTGGGGCACCATATTGAACGCCTGCGACACGTGCGTGGAGCGCTACGGCAGGTACGCCGTCGTAAGCTTCAGGACGGCGTGGTCCGAGCCCGATCACGTGATGCTCGCGGAGCTCGCGTATATGTGCTCGACGCCGATATGGTACGAGTACGCCTACGAGGACTTCGACGGAATCCACGCGATGAGGTTCGGCAACGACTGCATATACGAGGAGCGGCCGAGCTACTTCCTGCTCGATACCGTAGCATTGGACAAAGAGCGCCCGGAAAGGCTACGGGCGGTCGGAGGCCTCTACGACGAGCAAACCATAGCGCGCCATCTCCGGTAGCCAACGAAGCGGGTATCGCGGTGATACCCGCCTTCCTGACCCGGGAAGCAAAACCAGGGGAGCTATCTAAGGCTCCTCTGGTCGATGCGACCTCGGGAGCCTTTCGTGTATTTCAAACTCGGACGAAAGGACAATGGAAATGGACGTCGTTAAGACCAACCTCGGCGACATCGATCTCGACAGGCTGCGCGATTCCGCGTGCTTCGCCATCGGCGTGGGGCCGTGGGAAAGAGACAGCTTGTCCCCGATGGGAGAACTCAGGCTGGCTGGATGCCTAGCATACGCCGACTGGGTGGCGCACGACCGCGAGTTGTCGACGGAGTTCGCCGAAAGCTGGTCGGCTGCCGCCGAGGCCGACTGGGCCGGTCTGAGCCCCGAGGCAAAAGCGGATGCGCTTGCGTTCGCCAGCGCCGAGAGCCACAGGTCGGATTTGCGCCTTGCCGTGCATGCCGGCCTTCGCGCCTGCGACGCCGCGGTGCACCGCAGAGCCGCTTGCCGCGCGCGGCAAATCATGAAGCCCTGACCTACCATCATCGACGTATCGGAAACCTCTCTGCGTGCCCTTGGACAAAGCGTTCCATCGAGCACGCCGGGCGGCTTCGCCGATTAAGTTGTAAAGGAAGACAGGGCCTGAGCGGCCGGTGCCTTCACGAAACCCCTTACCGCGAGCAATCGCGGCGACTGAACAAGGTCGCCGCGAGGGCGACCGGGAAGGAAAGAAAATGAGAACGCGAGAGATTGAAGTCCAGTTCCTCTACGACGAGCTGGCAGTCCCGCCGAAATGCAGGTCTGCCCGCGTGCACGAGGTGATGGGAACGCACATCGCCAAGCTGGCAGAGCCGGATTCCGACGAGGCTCCCGTCGCCTTGATCGCGCACAGGCCCGACGATGAACCCGTCGAGTACAGGCTCTTCGGGCACGGGCTCTACGTCAAGGAGAGCCAGCCTCTCAGGGCCAAGGCCTACGCGGCGAGCTGCTACCACCACGGCGTGAACCTCCTCGAAGATCCAAGGGAAGGGTACGAGCCCAAACCGGTCACGAAGGACCTGCCGACGGAGACGAATTTCCCCGTCAGGGACAAAGAAGCCTGCGAGAGCCGCATCCGCTCCTGGGCAAGCGAGAGGATCGTCGTCGACGGCGAGCTCTGGATGATCAGGAACGAGCCCAGCTACGACATCGACTGGGACGGGACGCTGGAGATCAGCGAGCAGTGGCGGTCGTGGAAATGCGAGTTCTCCGCTCTGGAAGAGAAGGAGGCGCGCGCAAAAGCAGAAGAGGCCGCCGCACGTCTTGGGAGCGCGACGCCAGAGGCAAACGGCAAGACCTCGATAGAGGTCCTGATCCCGGAGACGGTGGCCTACCCCACCGTCTCGGAGGCAGCTGAAGTCCGCAAGCTGAAGAAGGAGCTTGACGCGCTCGAGGAAATGCTGAAAACAGCCGACCTGAAAGACCTCGACAAGTTCGAGCCCGGGCTCTACACGAAGATCACGTCGGCCACGAAGTGGAAACAGGTCGAGCTCGAATCGCTTGCCGAGGAGCTCGGCAGGCGTTTCGGGCGCGGCACCGAGCTCACCGAGGACGAGCTGAACGTCGCCGCGGACCTCGTGATCCGAAACTGCTGAGAAGCCGTCTTCACCCGAGACGTTAAACCGGGGAGCTGAAAGAAGGCTCCCTGGTCCGACGACTTGGGGAGCCTTTTCACGATATGAAACCAAGAAAATCGAGGAAAGGAAACGGAAGATGACCGAAAACGTAAGGTTCGAGCAATCGGGCGTCATGTTCGAATGGGATCCCGCGAAAGCGGAATCCAACGAGACCAAGCACAAGGTCACGTTCCCTGATGCTGTATCATGCTGGCATGACCCGTACAGGATCTCACGTGAGGACGAGCCTCATTCGTGGGATGAGACGAGGATCCAGCTGATAGGGTTCAGTAGGAAGGCCGAGCTGCTCCTGGTGTGCCACGCCTACCGCGAGGAAAGCGGCGCCATCAGGATAATCTCTGCCAGGAAGGCGACTCGCCAGGAGGTGGCGTTCTATGAAGACGGTGGATTCCCGGACGCACGACGCAACCGGTGCCGCTGAAATCAGGTTCTTGATCGACGCGGAAACGCTCGGCTGGCTCGAGAGAGAGTCGGCCCGCACCGGCATAAGCCTTGAGAAGATCGCAAGCGCCATGCTGCGCAAGGCCTGCAACGAGACGCCGGCGCTAGGCGCGCCGGACATGGCCGGCTAGCCGACCCACTTCCTGACCCGGGAAGAAAAACCAGGGAGCTGAGAAAGGCTCCCTGGTCGAAACGACCCGGGAGTCTTTTCTATTTGTAAATACATCTAGGAAAGGAAACGGAAATGAGAGCCTTGCTGATCGGAATGGAAAGCCTGCCCGGAACCCCCAAAGATGCGGGAGCCCCCTTCGAACGCCCTTGGCCATAGAGAGCCATCGGACATGCGGAGGGGGCTTCGCTGCTTTTCTGGGGCAGCTGGATTCGAAGCCGTCTCAATGGGTGCTTGGTTTTTATCAAGGGCGCCGCAGCGCATCTTCGAACGTCGAGCCGAGCTGACCGTCACCGATCGAAAGATGGCACGGGCCCAATCTGCAAATCGAGACAACACATAATACGTATACGTAAGCGTATTTCCCGTATACGTTTACGTATACGTATGTTATAATTGCTTTACCGTTTACGGAAACATATGGTTGGTTCGAAAGGCTGCTGACATGAACAAAATTATCAAGGGCAAGCGCTACGACACCGAGAAAGCCGAGATGGTCGGAGAATGGGAGAACACCTGGGATCGCCGGGACCTCGGATACTATGCCGAAGAGCTCTACCGCAAAAGGACCGGGGAGTTCTTCCTATACTTCCCTAGAGGAGCGCGCCAGGATAGCTACGAGCGCTATGGCTGCCTGGATGGGCTATGGGCCGAGAGCACAGGCCGAGCTCTGCGCCCCTTGACCTATGAGCAGGCGCGCGAGTGGGCGGAGCGGCAGCTGGACGCCGATGCGTACGAATCGATCTTCGGCGATGTCTGCGAAGAGGCGGGCAACGTGCCCGTGACTCTGTCGATTCCCGCCCACCTGAGGGTCGACTTGGAACGTCGCGCAAGCCGTCTCGGCGTCTCGCAATCATGCATCGTTGCCGGGCTTCTCGACACGAAGGTAAAGGAGTTATCCGACGACGACATTCTGGAGCTCGACGCCCGCCGCAAGGCCCCTTGCATCTCCGATGCCGGCTGCTGCTATGTGGTGACCTGCCTGCAGATTCAGATGGATGAGGGAGAAGGCCGCATCATGTCGATGATTGATGTGAACGCGTTTGCCGAACCAGGTGAGGCCTGCGAATACATATCGAAACGCTCGCTCGATGCATACACCGACGCGGACAGCTGCATCAAGCACGTCTACACCGTTTCAAGCCGCTGGATCGAACGACGCGAGAGCCGAAGGGACGATGCGATCCCGGTCGATGACGCGCCGATCATCACGGCATAGAACGGGCAAGGAGAACGTGATGGATGTTGCGAAAATCGGAGATCTAGTCCTCAGCTGGTCAACCGGATGGTCTGATTACAAGGTACAGCGCATCACCGAGGTCGAGGAGCGTAAAGACGCTTGGGGAAACGACATAGTGATGTACCGCGGCGAACAGGTATACGATTTCTTCGAAAAGCCGGACCTCGAATCGCTTTCGATGATCGATGGCGACTTTTGGGGCTGCGCTCATCTCGTTTATGCAATGAGCGATGAAGACTATGCGCATCTCGTCGCCGCCGATCAGCTGGCAATCGAAAAGCAGCGAGCCAAGGAGATGGAAGAGCGCGCCTGCGACCTTCAGCGTATCATCGCGCGCTTCGATGAGCAGAAGGCAAAGCCCGAAACCTTCAACGATGCAAGGGAGGCCGTTCGCCGGTACAACGACTTGCACAACGAGGGAGGCTACGGATACGTGCCGCGCATCGTTTCTCGCGAGGAGAGGGACGCTGCCGAAATCGAGCTGGCGAAAATCAAGAGCCGTACCAATTAGGTCAAGCGTTTTTCCATCATCGGACGTATTAGGCTCGAAACCAGAAGAACAAAAGCAGAATCATGAAAGAAGGGGCCTAGCCCCTTCTTTCATGATTCTGCATGTCATCACTGGTCTAACAGAGCCTTTGGATTTGGACAGAGCCGGCGCTCGACGTTCCCTAAGGCCACCCCTTCCCGTATGCTACAATCGCCTTGCACCGTGCGCCCAAAACACAGCCAGGAAGGGGCGCACCTTCAAAACAGGATAGGTTTGACGTCAAAACCTAACCGCGTCGACAGCAGACGCGGCGACCAATCTAGTTGGCCGCCGCTGAAGCGACGGCCGGGAAGGAGCATGACATGAAATCACCTAAGGGATGCAGGCCGGTCAAGGTCTCCATCGACGGCAAAGGCGCTTTCGATGGGTTCATCCCGATCGAAGAGGCCCGCTTCGCAGGGGTCCTCTTCGACAAGGCCGAGGCTTGCAAGGTTTCGGCCATCGTCAACGAGCTTAACGGCTGTTCGTGCATGCGATACGACCCGAAAAGCGACTCGTTCACAGAAGATGTGGACGGACGCTTGCTGGTCTATCGCGCAGACGAGCGCGGGCTCTACCCCATCGGTCCAGACTGGCTCTGGGCCAATGTGCCGCCTGATCAAAGGGAAAGCCGCTCCGAACTCAAGGAAGCTGTCGGAAACGAAGCCATCGAACGGTCTTCTCTGACGGAGTTCCGCAAAAACGGAATCTGCTAACCCTCTGCCGGTATCACCGTGGTACCGGCCTTCCTGACCCGGGAAGCAAAACCAGGGGAGCTTATCAAGGCTCCCTTGGTCGACAACGACCCCGGGAGCCTTTCGGATCTTAAACTCGGACGAAAGGAGAAGGAAATGAGCAAGCAGCAGGAAGAAGGCCTGAAATGGCACCCGGTCTACGTCTCCGAGACGGCTCACGCGGTCAGATACGTGCTGGCCGAGGACGCGATGGACGCAGGCGACAGATTCAGGGAGCTCTACGACGCCGACGGCGCGTTTCGCCAAGGCCTCGACAAGGAGCTTCAATTCACCGCTTCGGTGTGCCGCGAAATCGACCCGGATTGGCCCTGCGGCGATGCGCCTGACCCGGAGACGGGCTGGGACGCGGCGACCGAGCAAGGAGGGCAGGCGGCTCTGGCCATGTGGCGAAGCGATGCTTCGGAGTGCGTCGAGGAGATGCGATACGGCAAGATCGTCGCCAAGCGCTGGGGCTCCGAGGCGCCCAACGGGCACCAAGGGCTCTCGATCGGCTTCTACGACGGCGATGGCGAGTTCGTCGCCGTCGCGATCGTGGAGGTCGACCGCATGAACGACGGAGCTGAGGAACAGGTCAAAATCCACGTCTGGAGTGACGACGTGGACGACGAGCCTTGCGAGACCGTCGACTGGATGGGCCCGGTGCCCGGAAACGAGGCGTGATCATGGTTTCGGGGGAATCGACGGACCTCATAGAACGCCTCGGCTGGGAAATCCACGGCCCCTATGGGAACGACGGATACATCGAGCTTGAAAGGCACACGCCGGGCGGCGAGGACTGGATCGTGACCTTAAACGTCGGGCCGGATGCCAGCGATGACGAGTTTGCGCGGCAAGCCTACGACGCATATATGGGCTTCGACATCGCCGAAGAGCTTCAGCCGCTCATCGACGGCCGAGGCATGCGGGGCATCCCCGACGACGTGTTCCTGCTGTTCGCCGACCAGATCTGGAAGGAGATCGAGCTGGACAAGCTATGGCAGGTCGCACGGTTCGGAGAGTTCACTGGGCTGGACGGACTGCATATCGCGGCCTACGAGGCCCTCATGGCGATCGCCTAACCACCTCTCAAGGCCACGTGGGCATCTCGGTGATGCCCGCCTTCCTAACCCGGGAAGCAAAACCAGGGGAGCTTATCAAGGCTCCTCTGGTCGCAAGCGATCCGGGGAGCCTTTCGCTTTGCAACAGCGAGAGAAAGGAGCCTATAATGCTCGCAAAACTTCGAGCAAGGGCGGCCAAAATGAAGCATTTCTTCATGGAGATAGACGGCATGACCGTCACATATGGCGACATCGTCAAAGGGCGGCTGTGCGACACGGTCCCCTATTACGTCGAGCGGGACAACGGCGAAGGGGACTTCGATTTCGCCCAGGGCTCGCTCCCGACCTGCACCCCCGTGAAGAGCAAGGGTTTCGCCGAATCGGAGCTGTGGGATATCGAGTCGTTCATGAGGGACAACATGCACAACATCTACGACCAGATCCGCGGCGAAGGGGCATGGGCATGACGCCGATATACTTCCGCGAGGGCGGGCTGGCGTTCGGCTGGTTCTCAAACGAAAGCGGCGAACCTGCCCATGTCCACGTGTTCAAAGGCAAAGACCGCTCGACATCGGCCAAGTTCTGGCTGAATGAGGACGGTCCGGAGCTTGCGCACAACAAGGCAAGGCTGTCGGATCGCGAGCTGCGGATCGCCTACGCCCACATCAACGCGAACCGCTACCGCCTAATGGCGCGCTGGCTGTCTCAGTTCGGCGCATAGGCGGCCAAATTCCTGACCCGGGAAGCCAAACCAGGGGAGCTGAGAAGGCTCCCCGGTCGGACGACTTGGGAGCCTTTTCTATTTGCGAAACATCTAGGAAAGGATGCGGAATATGCTGAAGAAGATCGGCGAGGAAGCTCTCGGCAACGGCATGACGGTCGAGTGGGCATGGTGCGACAACGTGGAAAGCCCGCGCGACTGGGAGGACAACCTCGGGCACATACTCACATGGTCGAGGGGATGCGATTCCCCCGACGAGAACCCGTGGGCCGACCCCGTAGACTTCGTAGCGGACATGCTCTGCGAGCACTTCACGTTCGCCGAGCTGCACGGCGCGGTCTCTGCCGGCAGGATCGGCTCGCTCAGGTTCGAGGCGGGCGAGGACGGCGAGGAACACCTGCTCGCCTGGTACAAGAGCATGATCACCGGCAGAGCCGGCTGGGACGACGTCGAGGACTATGGCGACTACCGCGACAAGGAGACGCTCGCCCGCGCCGTCGCGGAGTGCGCCGAGGCACCGAGTCTGCTTCAGGAGAAGATCGTCCTCAAGACGGTTTACAGAATGGAGCACTCGGGCGTCGCCTACTCCACAAGCAGCTTCGGCGACCCGTGGGACTCGGGAGCCGTCGGGTTCATCTGGGCCGACGATGACGACGTCTCAAGCTGGTTCGGCGGCGTCCCGACCTCTAGAGAAAAGGTGAGCGAACGCCTCGACTTCGAGGTGGAGCGCTACTCCCAGTGGGTCGGCGGCGAAACCTACGCCGTCATGCTAAGCGACGCCGAGGACAACATCCTCGATTGCGTCTGCGGCTATATCGGCGATGATGGCCTCGAGGTCGGCATCGAGGATATGCGCAAGCAGGCGAAGCGAGCAGCTTAACCAAGGGCGGAGCACAGACCTATCCCGTAGGAAGAAGGAGCCTGCCATGCACCGCACCGGCAAAGCGCGGTGCATGGCAATATCGACTGCACCGCGACCCATTCCGTTGATCGGGGGTCTGGGGACCCATCCCGCCCCAGATCCCCGATCAGGGGAATGCGATGCACAGAAGCATGCTGTTGTTTCTCGCTGCGATCGGGAAGGGGGCGGCTGGCATGGCGGACTACCACCTTAGCGCCGAGATCATCGGTCGCAGCTCCGGGCGCTCCGCGACCGCTGCCGCGGCCTACCGCGCCGCCGAGCGCATCTTGGACAGGCGCACCGGCATCGAGCACGACTACTCGCGCAAGCAGGGCGTCGTGCGCGACGAGGTGCTGCTGCCGCGCGACGCGCCCGAGCCATACCGCGACCGTTCCGAGCTCTGGAACGCGGTCGAGGAGTCCGAGCGCCGCTCGAACTCCCAGCTCGCCCGCGAGTTCAACGCCGCCCTGCCGCGAGAGCTCTCCCGCGACGACCAGTGGGAGCTCGCCCGCTCCTGGGCCGAGCGCGAGCTCGTCGATCGCGGCATGTGCGCCGACGTGTGCATGCACGACCGCGGCGACGGCAACCCGCACGTGCATATCATGGCGACCACGCGCGAGGTCGGCCCCGACGGGTTCGGGGCGAAGAACCGCGATTGGAACGACAAGGCCCTGCTGGTCGAGTGGCGCAAGTCGTGGGAGTGCGACCAGAACATGGCCCTTGAAAGGCACTACGAGCGCGAGCGCACGCCCGAGCGCGACCGCGCCTACGTCGACTGCCGCAGCTACGAGGCGCGCGGGATCGACCGCGAGCCGACGGTTCACGAGGGGCCCGCCGTGCGCGCGATCGAGTCGCGCGAGCGCGAGCGCTGCGCCGCGGAGGGCCGCGAGTACGCGCCGGTCACCGACCGCGCCCGCGAGAACGAGCAGATCATGGAGCGGAACGCCCTGGTCGAGCGTCCAAGTGGTATAATTTGATTGCACCGTGCGCATCCTGCATCACGCCAGTAAAGGAGCGCACATTGACATCTGGATAGACTGCAAACGCAGTCCGTCCTTTCCGTGTCCTAAGCGGACGCGGCGACCTATCGTTATGGCCGCCGCGGAAGCGGAGGCCGGGAAGGAGCGGAAAATGACCGCACAATGCAGACTCGATTCGAGCCAGAAGCCCGACACGCTCTACCGCGTCGACGGCGATATGGCGAAAGTCATCTCTCAAGGCGAGGTCGTGGAAGAGTTCAGCTCATCAGGCTGCATATACAACGACCTCGGGACATGCCAAGGGTGCCCCGAGTGCAAACTCGACCCTAGCAGCTTTGCATATCTTCTTTGCTAAGCCCCGATACGAAGCCGCAAGGCACTTCCAGACCCGGGAAGTCAAACCAGGGGAGCTATCAAGGCTCCCCTGGTCGATGCGACCCGGGGAGCCTTTTCTATTTGCATTCAAAACCATCTAGGAAAGGAAACGGAAATGAGCGGGACTATCAGCGTCTGCATCGGCAACTATGGCTATTACAACGAAGGCGAGCTCCACGACGCATGGATCGAGCTTCCCAAGGAGCCGGCCGAGATCAAGGCCTTCCTCGAGGAGCACCGCCTCTACGACGAGCTGCACGAGGAGATATACATCTCCGACTACGACGGCACCCCGTTCGGATGCACGGCGGCGTTCGTCGAGTGGACGTCCCTCGACGAGCTCAACCTGCTGGCAAGCCAGATGGAGTACATGAGCGCAGGCGACGAGGAGAAGGTCGAGGCGTGGTGCGACCACGTCGACGACCCCTCCACGATCCTCGAGCTTATGAACATCATCGAACAGGTCGACGACCTGCCGATCTACGGCTATGACTTCGACTTCGCATGGCAGAAGGACCGGTGGGGGCAGCTCTGGGTGGACCGCCAAAGCCCCGAGGAGAACCTCGGATGGCAGTTCCTCCAGTACAACGACGAGCTGTCGCGCGCCCTCGACAACGACGGCGACGCCATGAGCGCCTTCGACGTCGAACGCTACGGCGAGATGATCGAGAGCAGAGGCGTCACGGCGTGCCAACGGTTCTACATCGACAATAACGTCGACGGTCCGGACCTCAGCTGGTACGACCTCGATGACTTCGAGAGCAAGTACGGCTGGGGCGAGGCCGACGACGAGGACGATCGAGCGGCCTAGCAGGCACACTTCCTGACCCGGGAAGCGAAACCAGGGGAGCCATCTAAGGCTCCTCTGGTCGATGCGACCCGGGGAGCCTTTTCTATTTGCAGAACATCTAGGAAAGGAAACAGGAAATGACGACGGACGAGCGTTGCAAAGACATGGAGTTCGACCCGGTACAGGTAGTTGCGCGATACCTCGAGACCAAAGGCTATGACATCCTGGAACGCGGCTGGAGCTGCCCCCGAGGCGGGGCCGACATCATCGCAAGGGACGGTGGGGACATCGTCTTCGCGGTGGCGACCGAAAGCACCGACAATGCCCTCTGGGATCGCGCCTTAGCACGGCTGAACAAGGCCGCGGCGCGCTACGAGGTCCCCGAGGGGCTTTCCCCGAGGTTCGACATCGTGTGGGTCAAGTTCAACCAGGCCTTCGGCAACGAGGCAAGGTTGATTCACTACAGGGGCGTATCTCAGGAGTAGGCCCATCTGCGGGCGTCGGCTTGACACTCGCCTTCCTGACCCGGGAAGCAAAACCAGGGGAGCCATCTAAGGCTCCCCTGGTCGATGCGACCCGGGGAGCCTTTTCTATTTGCAAAACATCTAGGAAAGGATACGGAAGATGGAAGGGAAGATCCCCTATACCGACGACTGGAGGGTCCCCGGAAGACGCCTCGTGCGCACCTGGGGCGAACCAAACGCCAAAGGAGAGACGATCGTCGCAGCGTTCACGCTGTGCACCGGCGGCTTCGAGAAAAGGTCGATGCAGCGCCGTTGGAAGAAGGCCGGCTACATCGACAAGATCTTGGACAGCTGGTGGGCGGTCGAGGTCCAGGCCACCGACCCGGACGGCGCCTGCTGGGGCCGCTACAACCCCACGGAGAAGCCCGGCGGCGCCGGCCGCGTCATCGACTTCGCCTGGATGCTCGAGGGCACTCCCGAGAGCATCGAGGCCCTGTCAGACGAGATCGTCCGCCGCGCTTTCGCGGAGGCGGTCTGAGATGGCGGCCGTGTACCGGCTCGAGGCCGAGGAGCCCTACGGCACCAACGCCGACAGCTGGGCCGATCTGACCCAGGCCCTCGCCGAATGGATCGAGACCCCCATGGGACTCGACGAGGCCGAGGAGCGGGCCCGCGCGTTCGCTGCTCGGGCCGTGCTGCTGGCAGGCGGCGAGGCGACCAAGCTGCATGAGGCCTAGCCGACCCACTTCCTGACCCGGGAAGTCAAACCAGGGGAGCTATCTAAGGCTCCTCTGGTCGATGCGACCCGGGGAGCCTTTTCTATTTGCGGAAACATCTAGGAAAGGAAGCAAAATGAGACGAGGAGAAGCATTGAGCCTGGCCGAGGCCATCGGGTCCTACTGGGCTCTCGTAAACGATGGCATCCGCACGTTCGATGACGCAGACGGCGTCATCGACGACCTGGCGGACGCCATCGGCCGCGAGGCCGAGGAGGGCGGCTGGTATTCCGAATGGGACGAGGCGCTCTCCCGCGCAAGGCCGTCGAGGCCCGACGGGATGACGTTCGGCGAGGAGATGCACGCGCTGGCCAACCCCCAGTGCAAGGTCAACACCATCGCCGAGGCGCTCCCCTTCTACATGGAGATCATCGAGTACCACGCCAAGAAAGGATGGGGCAGCGTGTCATTCGCGACTTGGGTCGATTCCAAGGACGGCGCGCGGGCCGAGGAGATGCCCAAGCTCAAACTCACTCACGCCGAGGAGCTGGCGAGGCTGCTGGGAAACCAGGGGCTTGCCGTAGGCGTAAGGCCGGGAGATCTAACCGGCACCTACGTCGTCACCGTCAACTGGTAGGAGGGATCGACATGGGGTTCTACGTATCTCATTCCGATTTGCTCCTGCTGATCGACAAGGGAATCTTGGCAGAGAAGAAGCAGGCCATCAGGAAAGTCGTGGGCGACGATGCCGACGGTTTCGACGAGACCGAGCTGCCAGGCGGCCTGACGGCCCTGACCCCGATTCCGGAGAATCGCTGGGACGAGTTCTGGCCTGAAGGCCGGCGGCAATGGGGCTTCGCCGACGAAGCGAAGGCGGTGCTCGAGTTGTGCGAGGACGGCAGCTTCGTCGAATGGTTCAACTGCGACGAGTTCTGCTTCGAGCGCCTCGACAGGGAAGGCGGAGAGATCGCGTACAGAAGCTCCGACCCCTACCCTAGCTGGCGTCTTTAAGGGCTGATCGGATCAACAGGCCCTGACAAGCATTGCTTGCATCGCGCCTTGCTGCGCGAAACCCTTACCGCGAGCGATCGCGGCGACTTAGACAGGTCGCCGCGAGGCGACCGGAAAGGAAACGGCATGTCCGAAGTGAACGACCACATCAAGGCAGAGGCCGACGAGGTAGCCGCCCAGCTGATCGAGAAGGTCTCGCTGGCGGCCTACGAGATGAGGCCGACGTACTGGACGTTCCGGGTGACCGAGGTCGACGGGCGCAAGCCTGCCCACCTCGTGCTCGTGAGCTACTACGACGACCAGGTGTACCTGCCGGCTCACCTGAGGAAAGAGGGCGACAAGCTCAACGTCTTCGACATGGGGCCGGTTGAAAAGCCGTCTCGTTGCGCCGTCGCAAGCTGGTCCGTGAGGATCGGGCCGGCTGACGGCCCTGTCTCCCTGGTGGAGATGCTCCGAAAGGCGCACGAGCGGGCATGGCGCGGGCCGCTGTTCAAGCAGTTCGATTCCGCCACGGTGCGAAAGGAGGCCATGGACTCGACCCGCGAGGCCCTCGGCCTTTAGACCAGGTCATCTCGCCTTCCTGACCCGGGAAGTCAAACCAGGGGAGCTACCAAGGCTCCCCTGGTCGATGCGACCCGGGGAGCCTTTTCTATTTGCAAAAACATCTAGGAAAGGAAGACACCATGGCGAACACCGTCATCGTAGACACCGACGGCAAGGAGGCGTGGATACTGGACGAAGACGGCAACGAGGCCGACAGGTTCGAATCCTGCGGCTGCGTTTACAAGGACCTCGGCGCCTGCGGGGGCTGCTACGTGTGCAAGCTGCGCGGCGAGCCTTACGATTCGGAGCCGTTCTAACAACAGAGAAGAGGTTCTTCTCCCCGCACCTTGAGAACCGGATAGGCAATCAGGCAAGGCACGGCCGACGATGGCATGCCTGCGGGAAACCCTTACCGCGAGCTTATCGCGGCGACTAGAGAATGGTCGCCGCGCGCGGCGACCGGGAAGGAACGAAGATGGCAGACGACCTGAAGACCGGGGACCGGATGGCCAGGGCGGCCATAACGACCGAGCCGATGGTGAAGGAGATCGCGGAGAGGTACCTCGCCTCTCGGGGCTACGAGATCCTCGCGAGGGACTGGCGCTGCGGAGGCGAGAGTGTCGACATCGTCGCGAAGGACGGCGACGTCGCGGTGCTCGTGGACGTGGCCGCAGGAGGCGGCGATTTTGCGGAGGTTGAAGCCGCCGCGGATCGCCTGGTCCGGGCGGCGGAGCTTTTCTGCGATCGCTACGACGTCGAGAGAGGCGCATGCAGGATCGATTGCCTGCGCTTCAGGCTCCGCGACCGCGGCCACGCCACGATCAGGCACTACATCGGCGCCGGCGGCGTCGAGCCCGCCTGTTAGGCGCACACCCCGAGACCCGGCAGGCAATACCGGGGAGCCGGCGAAAGGCTCCCCGGGCGCGATGCCTGGGCGGGCCTTTCGCCGAACGACACTGAAACGCACCAAGGCGAAAGGAAGCAGAACATGAGGCACACGTTGCTCGAGCACGATGAGCGGACCGGATGGGCGCTCGTCTACACCTGTCCCGAGGCGGTCCAGCGCTACTGCGTATGCTACCGTTACGACAAGCAGGCCGGCGACTGGGCGCAGGGCCACTACACCGACGACCTCCTGGATGCCGTCGAGATGTACCGGGCCGAGACCGGCCGGCCGATCGGCGCGACGGCGATCAGGTCGATCCTGGCCGACGCCGAGCGCGCCCTTCGCCCGCTCGTCAGAATGGCCTTCGAGCCCAACGAGGGCGTCTACCGCCTCGACGACATGGGCAGCTACGTCTCCGAGGCAGACTTCGAGTCCTACTGGGACGGGAAGCCCGAATGGCGCAGGAAGGCGTGGATGCTCGCCGACAACGGGGCATACACGGAGGCCGACGTCGCGGAGATGTCCGTCGGGCAGATCGAGAAGGCCTACGACGACCCCTGCTTCGAGCCGGAGTACGCCTTCTACACCGTAGCCGACGAGGACGGCTTCTGCTGATGCGGTGCAGCTGCGGCTGAAAGTCTATCCCAGATCGAAAAGGCGCAGAGCCCGACCTCCATCAAGAGGCCGGGCTCTATTTGTTGGTATGTAAAATAAGCGGTTGGAAGTTGATTGGCAGCTGATTTGCTCATTGGGCCTACGCAACCACTGCTCAGAAGGCCATTTCGAGAAAGTGATGGTGAGGGTTCGATAGTTTTTCACATTAGCTCTGCGGCGAAGAAGATGGTGACGCGAAGGCAATTCTTCGGATCTGCATCGGGGAAGGTGCTCGCTTCATTGGCCGCTATTTGCGCAATCCGATTCTATCCTAAAATCGCGCACAGCAGGGCGTACAGCGGGCATGCTATCGCCGCGCCGGCTACCGCGAATGCAGCGACTCCGACCATGAACGATAGAAGCATCCAGCAGGCTGCCGGGACGCCCAAGAACAAGTCGTCTAGGTCGTCTGGGTCGTCTAAGCGAAGGTCGCCGGCTCCCAGGTATCCAGAGCGCCTCACCATCGCATCGAAAGCCCAAAATCCGATTGCCACAGACGGCGGAAGGCACAAAAGCATAGGGACGACGATGCGCAAATGAGGCAACTGGAATGCGAACGCGAGGCCGCAGATGGAGAACATAGCTATGGTTAAGCCTATGTAGGCTTTCACATCGTTGTTGATGCTGTTGATGATGCTCGATAGCGTTTTCATCTGGTTTCCTTTATCGAGGTTTGATAGTTGCTCGACAGAGCCTTTGAGCAATCCAATTTTACCACCTGAACAGGACTTTTCCGTAGTTGATTCGGTTTCCGTACGAACAATGCGGTACAATTAGATTGCCAGCAGAGCCATTCGCGCGGGCTCATGTCCGGACGCTGCTCCAACCGTTCGTCTTGCAGCGGCGCATGTCTTTTGGGGCAAAGATCCAACCAATGGCTTAACAAAGCGATTGGCGACATCTAGCAACCTGCTGCGTCGTGATTTCAACCAGTTGTTTTACACACCCTTCGAATAGACCGATGTCAGTGCCGACCCCGGGTTCGGTCGCCGAAAAGCGCCTTCGCCGCAAAACCCGCGCCGACGGCCGCGACGCCTACCGCGATGGCGGCGAGCGCCTGGTAGCGGACGCCGCAGGACGCCATCCCCGCGCCGAACGCGAGCAGCCCGAAGCCCTCGAGCGTCAAGACGTTCGCGAAGGCCTTTCGGGGTTCGCCGAACGGGTTTTCCCTGGCATTCGCGCCTTGCCGCCGGGCGACGGCGGTCGCGATCCCTGCCGCCACGAGCGCGCATGAGACCGTTACGGCCGCCGTGATCGCCGCGAACGCAATCGTTATGCGGACCATAGCCGCCGACTCCTTTCCTCAGAATCCCTTTAGGCGCATCCCAAGGCCGCCTTCAGCTCCGCCACCTTCGCCGCCAGCGACTCCGGATCGTCTTCCGGCAGCGCCGCCACGGCTCGCTCGACCCACTCCAGCCGCGCCGCGGCCGCATCGGACTCGGCGGCGCACGCCAGGGCGGCGGCCAGGCGAGCCTCCCTTCCGCGGCCGGCCAGGCGGGCGCGGGCCTCGGTCTTCCTGACGAGGGCGTCGAGCTCGGGATCGCTCTCCGGGGGCTGCGGGAGCGAGGTCGGGCGGCTCGGCCTGTACAGCCTGTCGACCAGGCGCTTCCCCGAAGCAGGCTTGAACCTCGCGTCGAGCGTCGGGTCGGACAGCAAGTCTGCCGCCGCCTCTGCCGGCAGCCAGCATCCTTGCATGATGCGGCCGCAGCAGGGGCAGGTCTCGTCCTCTACCGCCTTTCCCGTGGAGAAGATGAGCTTGCGCGCGGTGTTCCTCGTGCACCCGATGTCTTCCTCGAGCGCCATGGGCCCGATGAACCCCAACCCGTTATCGTACGGCGTGTGTGCCATGTCCGGCCTCCTAGTGACCTGTCTTGTCGAAGCGTTGTCCGCATCGCGCCGCTTCCGGCCTAACGAGCTCGCCGCATCGGCGGGAAGCGGGCGCCGGGCCGGCATAGGCTCCCCCTAAGGGATGCGCCGGCCTGATAGGCCCCCGCGGCCCGCTCCGCGGCGGATCCCTCTGCGAAGCGATATTTCCAACCGCTTATTGTACATGTCCGTTATTTTACATGCCTTGCCCATCTTGTCCTTCGCCCGCCTTCTCGGCAAGCTGCGCGAGGGCGAGATCGCGGCGCATGTCGAGCGTGACCTGGTGCGGGAGCACCCCCAACAGCACGAGCCCCAATCCAAAGGTTCCCGCTAGCAACGCCGCCGCCGAGACGAGCACCCTGATGGCCTCTTCCATGGAAGCCGAGGCCATCAGCACCGCGAACTCGACCACGATCGCCGCGAACGCGAGCACCATGCCGGCTACGGGAGCCGCCCGGCGAAACCTCTCGCCCTCCACGAGCCTCGACTCCCTGCGCGCTATCTCTTGCTCCAGTTCCGTCGTCGAAATCATCGATAATCCTTCCTGTTCACGGCCCTTCCGTTCGCTAGGGGTCCGCCATTTCCTGACCAGATTCGGCGGAGAGGCCCGCATCATGTCCATTTCCCGGCCTCCTCGCCCTCTCGATCGAGCTCGTCTAGCAGCCCGTCGAGAAACGCGTCCACTTCTTCGCACGCGTAGCCGTCGAAGCCCCGGGCGCGGCGAGACGAGAAGGAGGCGCCGCGGGCCTTCTGGGCGAACGGGGTCCAGTGCATCGACAGCATCTTGAGGGCCACGTCGACCTCGTCCACATCGTAGGCCCACCCCTGCCGCAGCTTGCGGGTCGTGAAGGTCGACTCGGCGAGCAGGCGGCGCGCGACCTGCCTATCGTCGTGGAACGTGACAGCGGGCACGCTGGAGGCCCGCTTGGGGCGGTACGTCCGCGGGTCCTTCCCTGTTCTCATGGCTTTCCCCTTCTCTCCGCCGCTCACGACGGCCTCGGAGCGTCGAGGATGCGCCGCCCGCGCCGGCCGATGGCCATCAGATGCGCTCACGCGCAACCGCCCCCGCGTTGCTCGTCGGGGCTTCGCCGGGCGGTCACGAAGAGCTCTTCTCTAGCGCCCGCAGCACGTTGCTGGCGGCCCTTCCGATAGCCTCGGCGTCGGCTCTGTCGAGGCTTCCCGCCGCAGCCGGCCCCTCGAGCTCCTTCAACGCCCTGATCGCCCGGCGCGCGATCCTCGCGGCCTCCTTGGCACGCGCGGCCGGGTCCGCTTGCGCAAGGGCGCGGCGCATGGACTCGGCGCCTCCCTCGGCATAGGCGTCCGCCGCCGCGCGCTGCGCCGCGGCGGGCAGCTTCGATGCCGCGATCACATCGGCTGGCCGAGCCGCCCCGCGACGCGCCAGCTCGGCCATCTTCGGGTCGAGACCGCCCTGCGCCTCGAGCGCCTCCTTTCTGGCCTTCACGGCGGCCAGGTCGCGGTACACGGTGCGCTCGGACACCTTGCCGCCGGTCTCGGCCACCTTGTCCGCGATGATCTTCGCCGACCTCACCCCGCGATAGCGGGCCGGGTCGTCTGCGCGCATCTTGTCGACCGCGCGGCCGAGGCGCTCGAGCGACCTCTGCCGTTCCTCGCCGGAGATCGCGTTGACGTACACGTTCGTCGCCAGGAGCATGGCCTCGGCGTCCGCATCCCCCATCTCACGCACCACGGCCTCTATGACCTTGTGCCGCGGGTCGTCCGGGTGCCTGGACGCCAGCAGCCGCTTCGCCTCGACGCGGTGATGGCCGCTGACCACCTGGTAGCCTCCTTCGGGCAGCGGGCGGACGCAGATCGGGTTGCCGAGGCCGTCGGACTCGATGCTGGCGGCGAGCTCCTCAACGAAGGCGCGGTCGATCGGGCGGTTGTCGGGATGGGGGCTCAGGTCTGCCAGCCGCAGCATCCGGAACGCGACGTCGCTTTGGGCCGCCGTTGCGAGCGCGTCCGTGTCGGTGCCTGCCTTGAAGGACGCGAGCAGGTCCTTTTTGCTGCGGGCCATCACGCCGCCCCCGTCCCGGCGCACCAGGCCTCGACCTCGTCGGCCAATGCCGCCAGATCGCGGGACGCCCTGTTGCGCTTGTCGTATCCCACGACCGTCATCCCGTCGTAGGTGGCCTCTCCCACTTTGCACGAGTCGTGCACGCAGGACTCGAACACGGGAACGGTCGGCACGTCGCGCTTGACCGATTCCCGGCAAAGCCAGTCGCGCACGCTGTTCGCGCGGATGCGGTTGAACACGAGCCTGAAGTCGCATTTCCCGTCGAGGTCGTCCACGACCTTCTTCACGCCGGTGAGGGTCTCGGCGTCGGCAAGCATCGGCACGATGGCCTTGGCCTTGAGCCCCTCCACGCTCTCGAGCGACTCCTCGACGTCGCGGCGCAGGTCCAGCATCACGTAGTCGAAGCTCCCCTCGAGCTCGCCCACGAGGGCGCGGAGCTCTTCTCCGCCGGCGCGCGACAGCTTCCGGTCGGCCGGCAGGACGAAGAACCCTTCCTTGGTGGGCAGGACGTAGCCGAGGGCCGACGCCGGGTCGGAAAGGGCCGCCGACACCGTCGCCCCGCTCTTGCGGGCCTCCACCGAGAGGCGGACGCCGTCAGGGCCTGAAAGCCAGCCGCTGATCGACCCCTGCCTGTCCAGCTCGACCACGCACACGCCCTTGCCGCGCGCGGCGAAGACCGCGGCGAGGCCCATCAGCACGCTCGACTTCCCGACGCCGCCCTTCTCGTTGCTTGCCATGATGACCGCCATCCCGGCCTCCTTCCCGGCCCTTCTCCGCAGGGCCGCCGATTCCTTGTCCCCGACTATACCACGAATTTGCGCACTGCGTGTGCCTGGGCGCACGCAGTGCATTGTCTTTACATCTTCTCCACGCTTTCGTCGATGGGGCTCATCACCCCCGTCTCGCCGTCCATCGTCAGCGCGTAGGGGCCTCCCTCCGGGAGGGTGTCTGTCGCGCTTTCCTTCGCGGCTTTGAACCAAAGGGACCATCCGCGGACGCTGTAGGACGCCAGGGCGCCGTTGCGTTGCGCCCACTCGAGCATCCGGCCTTTTCGCTGCCCGAGCCTCTCGGCCATGCGGCGCTCCTCCACGGCCACGTCGGTGACGGTGCGCACCTTCGCCTTGGCGCAGGCCCGCCCCTTGATGTCCTTGGCCGTCAGGCCGCTCGAGCCGCGCCCGACTTCGAGCACGAGCGTCCACCCTCCGGTCATGACCTTCTCGTAGCGCCCCTTGCGGCCCGGCACCGGGTGGTAGCGCATGTCCATAAGCCTCTGCGCCACGCCGAGGGCGCCCGCTCGCTCGCGCACGACCCTGGTGACGGAGCGGTCGGACTCGATCACCTCCGACGAGTCGGCCACGACAGCCTCCCCGCCCGGGCCCATGCCGACGAGGCCGCCGCCGCACCTCGGGCACGCCCCGGCCCATCCCAGCGGCAGCAGGTAGCGCCTTTCGCAGAGCTCGCACTCGACGTAGCTCCCGCGAGAGCCGCCCGTGAGGTCCCTCAGCACCTGCATGGAGCGCCCCCCTTCCCCTCCTGCTCGATCTCCGCCAGAAGCGCCTCTCGCTGGGCTGCCGCCCTGTCCGCCGCGTCCTCGTCTCCCGCCAGGCGTGCCCTCAGCTCGCAGGCCGACAGCTCCGCCAGCTTCACGGACCTTGCACGGTTGGGTTCGGCGCCGGCGCAAGACGGCACGGGCTTGCTAGGGCGCCTGCGCTTCTCCTTCGGGCGCCTCGCGTAGAAGCCGAGCCCGTCTTGGGCCAGAAGCCAGGGGCCTAGCTGCTTGACGTAGCGGATCTCCCCCTCGGGATGCTCTGCGCGGTAGGCCTTGAGGTAGCGCTCCGCGGCCCGCTTGATGCCGGCCGGGTCGAGCCCGGAGGCCAGCGCGGCGGCATAGGCCTCCGCGGCGCCTTCTCGGTCGCGCACCGGCTTGGGCCATGACGCGGCGAGCTCGTCGAATCCCTCGGGCTCGCGACGGGCCTTCTCTCGGCGTTCCGCCTGCCCGCCAGCCTTCGACGGCGCGCGGCGGCTCTCGGCGGCGGGCTTGCCCGCGCCGGGGGGCGCGGGAAAAACAGGCCGGCAGGCTTGTTTTTCCCCAATAATTACACTGTTAATAATAGTGGTCGGATTTTCCGCAGTCGGAAATTCCGACTGCGGAGCTGACCTGGGGTTTTGTTGTTTGCCCAGGTCAGCTCCGTGGTCTGGTTTTCCGACCGCGGGCGCTGACCTGGGGTTTTGCGAAAAGCCGTTTTCGCCGCCGACCTGGGCAGGATCGGCCTCCCGAGGGACCTCGCACGCGCCGTAGGACGCGAGCAGCGCAGGCGATATGTACTTGTCCAGCTTCGGCCCCCACTCCTCTTTGAGCTTAGCGAGCTCGGCAGGGTCGGGCTTCGGCGCGAACGACAGCGCGTAGCGGTTGTTCAACATCTTCCCCCCGTCTTTGCCTTGGCTGACTGTGAGGTAGCCCAAGGCCGTGAGGAAGCGCCTGTGCTTGTAGTAGCGCTCGCGACAGATATGGAGCACGCGGCATTGGAAATCGATCGAGGGGAAGGCGGTGGTGCCGCCGCCGGAGAACGAGGCGAGAAGCGCGTAGATGCACTTGGCTTCGCAGGTCATCCGCTCGTCGACGGTGACCATCTTGGCGATCTGGCCGTATCCCTGCGACAGCAGGGTCGGCATCACGAGGGTGTCGCTCATCGCACGCCCCCTTCTTTGTGGGCAGGCTGTGGCGAGAGCTTCTGAAACCCCGTTTCGGGGTGGAAAAAGAGCGCGCTTCGCGATAGAATGCACATCAGCGTACATCCTTTCTTTGTCTAGGTTATGTCGTTGTACGCTCCGACCGCGAGGCTTTCCCCGCGGAACCCCGCGGCATCGGTAAGCCGCGAAGCATCTGAGAGCCGGGCGTTCTGGAAAACGCCCGGCTCTCACTCTTTCATTTCCCCGTTTTTTTGGCAAATCAGCGAAAGCGGCCTGCCTTGCATCAAGAAATTGCTTTTCAGAGCATTGCCAGATATAATCGAATGTTTTGTCTCACGAGAGTTTTGTTCTCAAAACCCATATCCCTCCCGCTGCATGCCGTATCTTGTCGACCTGAGGCGCCGAGCGCCTCCCGGCAAAACCGATCACGAAAGGCAGGCGGCGGATATGGCTCGAGGCTATGTGACCCGAAGAGGGAAGATGTGGTACGCATTTTGGGTTGATTCCGAAGGAAATACCAGGTCAAAAAGCGTTTCCATGCAGGAAAGCGAGGCGAGGCTTTTCCTCGAGAGACGGAAAATGGAGGTGGATCTGGCGCGCAGGCACGACTGCAAGGCGGTGCTTTTCGAGCAAGCCGCGGAGGAGTACATAGCGCGCGTGCTGCCCACCGCCTACAAACCGTCGACCGTGGTCAACATGACAAGCGACCTGAAGGCTCACCTCATACCGTTTTTCAAGGACGCCTACGTCTGCGAGATCTCGGCTCACGACCTCGACTCCTATATCGCCGAGAGAATCATCGACGAGAGGGCATCTTCGGGCAAGACAGTTAGGGAGATCAACACGTTTCGGCAGTTCATGAACACGGCTGTCACCTGGAGATACGCCTCCTACAACCCAGGCTACCTCGTCAAGCTCAAGGCCAGGAACGTGAACAGCATCTCGTTCCTAAGGCCGGTGGAGCTCAAGTCCCTCTTCGAGCACGCCCACCCCGCATGGCGTCCTTACCTGATGACCGCGGGACTCACCGGCATGAGGTGCGGAGAGCTCGCGGGGCTGTTCGAGCGAGACGTTGACTTCGCGGAGCACAAGATACGCGTCAGGAGGTCCGTCTACGCCGGGAAGTACGACACGCCGAAGACGGCTTCCGCTATCAGGGACATCGACATGCCCCCCTCTTTGGAGCGCGAGCTGCGCGCGTGGATCGGCTCCCCGCTTCGCCTGAAAACGCAAACCGGGATCTTGTTCCCGTCCCGGTACGGCAACCCCCCGACTTCCTTCGTCGGGAACAAAACCGCACTTCAACCGGCATTAGAAGCGGCCGGACTCCCGAAAATCAGGCTGCACGACCTGCGGCACACCTATGCGAGCATACTCATTGCAAACAGGGAGTCCTTGAAGTATATTCAGCGAATGCTGGGCCATGAGTCCGTCAAGACCACCGTCGACACCTACGGCCATCTTATCGACGAGTCGAACATGCCCGCAGCACGTAGGCTCGACGAAGCGGTCTTTTTCGGCAAGAAGCCTGAGGGACAAGACGATCGAGCTGCTTAAATCGTTCGGCGATCGAGACGGAATGCTGGGCATTTACAGCATTCCGTCTCGAAAAAACAATGCCTGAACAGGGGATTTATCATCATATTTAGATACTTGTTAACTA
>ERZ1026880.46-NODE-46-length-70696-cov-30.916550_pt1 | contig 70696 bp, 68 predicted proteins | sample MGYA00380170_ERZ1026880 | MGnify/ENA primary metagenome ERZ1026880 (study PRJEB33269, sample SAMEA4719806) | human gut metagenome | biome: human-associated habitat; feature: organic feature; material: feces | place: Cameroon | collected 2013-10 ...
TCGGCATCTTTGCTCGTCTGAAGAACGCTGCTCGCTGATGATCCAGCATTGCCCCTGCGGGGCCGGAAAGCTCCGGCCCCGCTATTTTTGTATCTACTCGAAAGAGGGTTTATATATGAGTGATAACACATTGCACCGTTACAGATTTCTTTCGGGGTTTTGTTTTGATTTGGTTGAACTTGACCTTTATTGTTATCCGTGGTTACCTTGCCATCCTAAGCGGGTTCGTGTAGCGCTCGTGTCCATTCGCAAGAAAAAAGCCGCCATCACTGGCGGCTGATACTTAATATTTATGGTGTGCGTGTTTGTAGCTGAATGTATTGCGGTATTTCGCCCAGTAAAAGATTTTTCCAAAGAAGAATCGAATTGTTGTCATAACACCAATTATAGCAAACAAGATAAGCAAGGCAAAAATGATATATGCAAGCATCCCCTGCAAGGTGGTTTCATAGAATAGGCCGATGCATCCGCGATACATAAGTCTTTCAAGATAGTCCCAGCCTGTTTCACTAATGATAAATCTCATTTTCAACAATCCTTTCGATTAGTTTTCTCTGTGCTTTACCAAATAGTTGATGCCTTTCTTTATGTAAGGCAAGAAAAACCACACAAGATATAACAGAATAGTGATTCTTATCCCCCAATAGCAGATCACTAAAATTGTTCCACCTATATGTAACGGGAGAAGCAGCATTGACGCAAAACCGGCAATCGCAAGGGCAATAATTATTAGGATTGGCTTTAATATGCTTTTCATTCTGTTCACCTCAAAATCATTATATAGGAGTTTGCTGTTATGCACAAGCGGTTGATTAGTTTTTTTCTGGTTTTTTCGCTTCTTTTATCGCTATTTTCGATTAGCGCCTTTGCAGACGATGCCCATCAGCACACCTTTGAGAATAAGCGCGAATACGATTTGACAAATTTGCCTGATGGTTACCAAATTCCTTTTACCGTTTATGAAGCACCTTGCTCTGGCGGTTGTGGGTATTCGGAATATTCTTGGAATATTTTTGGTATATCAGGAAAATTTGTTGACAAAACAGGCACACCAGCCCTTACGGTTTATAAGCACTATCGTGAGTGGTTTGAAAGTACATATGGCCAAAACGCCACCGCCACCAAAGCCCCCTCCGGGATCGGCCGTAAAGACCTGCCGGGTTACGCAGATGATAAAGGTACTCCCTCTGTTGGTAAAGATGGAACATTTCCGCTTTCGGGTTCATACTCGTTTCTTGGCTATTCCACTTATGGTGGTTCTTCGCTCTTAGACAATTTTACATTTGATTGTTCGCACTCATGGCGAACACGCTTCGGTTATAATACTTACGGCAATTTTTATACCACCTATTCTAATGGTGCTGTTTCCGTTTCTGGACATCTTTCCTCTGATGCTAGTGCTTATAGGTATTTTTCTCCCATTATGGCGGCATACTACTTTGTTGCTCCTCATGATGGTTATTATACAGTCTCTGCTCCGACTGCTTCTGTTGTTGCATCTGTGAAGCTGTATGATGGTTCATATGCAAACTTGGGAAATAATAAGGTGTTAAATATTTATTATTCGCCTTCGCATAAAGAATCAAACGGTTTGTACTCTTGTTCGGCTTACACTGGTTATACATCTGGTTCAGATTATGCTACGCTTACATATTCTATGGACAAGCCGCCCTATTCTTTTGGTGGTTGCTCAAAGAAAATGTATTTTACTAAAGGTAATGTTTATCTTGTTTTGTATAAGGTTCCTGAGCTTTTTGACTTTTCTAGTGATAAATATGTATATGGCAATATCACATTAAAAACTTCTGCTCCGACATGGACCGCCGAGGTGTTTGAGGATATTGATTCTACCGTAATCAATAAACAAACCAATATTACAATCAACAACAACACATGGAACGGCAATATTTACACCGATAACAGTACCAACCTTACTTACATCTACCCTCAGTATACGACCATCAACGAGAAGAATGAAACTGTAACCAACATTTCCAATACGCCCATCATCTACAACAACGAAACCAAAAAATACTACACTTACGATTCAGTAACTAACAATTATTATTATATTTATTACGGTTCGGATGCTCCCGCAACTCCGACCCCGTCTCCCTCTCCTAGTCCTTCGCCTAGTCCTTCGCCTAGTCCGTCCCCGTCTCCTTCGCCTAGTCCCGAGCCGTCCGAAACACCCGATGTTACCCCAACCCCTACGCCCGACCCGGACACCCCAGATGTAACACCCACTCCTACCCCCGAGCCGGGCGGCGATACAGGTGACACAACAGGTATTTTGGCCGTGCTGGTTGAAATTCGTGACAACATGATTCAAGGCTTCTTGGATATTAAAGCGGCTTTCGTTGCTGGCTTCGCTGAACTCTCCGCAAACTTCACCCTCGCTATTGAAAATTTGAATGTGAACATTCAAAACATCTTCAATAAAAAGTTCCCTGACCAGAGTACACCGGAGACAGCTCTACCCAGTCCCACACCTTCGCCCAGTCCTGCACCGCTCGACCCCATTCTTCCCGAAACGCAAAATTTAATTATCCCGAAGATGAACAGCAATACCTTTACCGATGAACACGGCACATGGGTTGCTTCTGGTTCCTCAAAGTATAGTGATGTGTTCGATTTCTTCCACGCTTTTGACCGTTCGACTTCCGATTTTTGGGAAACAAATGCAAAACCCTCTTACCTGCAAATTGAGATTCCCGACCCCGAAAGCTATTACATTGACGGCTACATTATGCGCATATCTAAATTCAATAACCGTTATGCTAAAGAATGGACGCTTCAAGGCTCTGACGATGGCAATACATGGGATGATTTGGACAAACAAACAGGTCAAAATCTTTCAGACTTGGAAGAACACAAGTACCCCCTTACCCTGCGCAAGGCGTACAAATATTATCGCTTGAATATGGCAAACTATGCAAGCTCTATGTGCTCACTTAGTCACTTCAATCTTCTGGGCTATGATGCAAAAGATGTTGTACCTCCTACACCTGCACCGACCGAACCGCCCTCGCCTACGCCCTCTCCCAGCCCGGCCCCGACCGGCAAGCCTGACGGCGGCGGAGACACAAATAACTTCTGGAATATCTTCATCGGCGGCGGTTCAGACGATGGCACAGATGGTGACCATAAAGGTATATTCTGGGCGCTGATTTCCTTGATTCTCGCGTTGATCGCGTTTTTTACCAACCTTTTCGCCGGTGTCGCGTACCTGTTCCCGTTCCTGCCGGAAGGCGTGGTCATGACTATTAACACCTGTCTTTTCGTTGTGTTCCTGTTCGTCATCATCAAATTTATAATGAGGTCTAAATGATGTGGAAAAAACTTTGTATTACGGCCTTCGCCGTTCTCTGCGCCGCGATCGCCGCCGTGCCCTGCGTCTTTGCAGAAGATGCGCCCGCAGAATCTTCCTCAAGCTCTGGCGATTCCTCGGGTTCCTCATTTTTGGGGGATGCTGGCGAATTGCACGATTCAGTCTCCGGCAACTTTTCGGATGGCGTTGACCGGGTTTCCGATACCCTCAAGGATACCCCCGGCGCGCTGACCTTCAATGTAAAAGACCAGTTCCCGAAGTTCATCAAGGCCACCACTGAATGGATACCGCTTCCGTACTGGTGGGCGTTTGAGTTCGCTATTATTCTTGGCTTTGTCAACGCCCTTTGTCGGCGTATGTCTTAGGAGGTGCAACATGGAATCCTTTGTTGAAGTCATGACCGTTATTTTGAACGGTTTCAACCAGCCGTTTACCGTCTACGGCTTTACTCTGTCGTTCTATGACATCTGGCTGTGGTCAATCGTGGGCGCTATCGCCGCCGCATTTATTGGAGGTATGCTGTCGTAATGGATAACTTTAATAAAGTCTGCGGCGCTGTTATCCTGCTTCTGGTGCTGCTCTCCGCCGTTTTCACGCTCAATACTCACGCAGAGGAATACACCCCGCCCGCCGAGGAATCAGCGCAGGAAGAGCCGCACGAGACTGTGCAGGTGCAGGGCGTGCAAACCTATGACCCGACCTTGTATGAAAAGCTGGACACGCTGCAGGAATCCCTCAATACATTGATTGATTTAATGACCCCCGCCGAGACTGGCACGGAAGATGCACAGTCCGGCGAACTGGTGCAGGATTACACGGCCCAGCTGGAGACGATCTCCGGCCAACTTGTAGACCTGCGGACAGCTGCAGAAATGGCTACCGCCGAGACGGCCCAGCCCGCAGCGTTTGAAAAGCCTTTTGCAGATTACAGTGTTGAAGAAGTGCTTTTGTTGGTTCTGGCCGCCGTGGTCGTGGGTGCAATCGTGATCGGCTTTGTTCGTAGCTTTTAAGTAAAAGGCGGCAAGCGCGTGTTGGGGCGCGGGGGCTTTTGCCCCCGCCCCGCGCGCGCCTTGCCGGACAAGTGAGGTATAAAACATGGTACAGATATTTTATGACCTGCTGGCGTTCTTCGGCATTACTGCAGACGCCCCGCAGAATCTCTCCGAGTTCTTCCCTTGGTTTTTGGCTATCCTTGTAGGTTTTGCGCTGTTCCTCTTTGTATTTGGCATTATTAAGGATTTCACCCACACATTCGCGCGTGGGGGTCGCTTCTGATGAACGGTTATTGTGTTTTCGCTCTCGTTGCCGCCCTCATTACGCTGGGTGTCTCCCGCATTGCCCGGCAGATCACCTTCCATCCATTTCAGACCGGCTACAATGCCATAAAGGACCTTTATTATTACCAGCTTCATCGGGGCTGGCATAACTGCCCTGTGGGCGCGCTGGACATCTACTGCGGCTACTTCGGCTCCGGCAAAACACTTTCATTGGTACATAAAGTCGTGGGCCTGTATAACCATTACAATGACAAGGTAGTTTGGTGCCCTCGCCGCAAGAAATTTGTTGTTCAGAAAATCAGTATTCTTTCCAATGTAGATCTGTCAGTACCGTATACAAAGCTGGAAAGCCTTGCGCAGGTCGTAAAGGCCAGCAAGACAACGACTGCCATTGATGATGCAGAGGACACCCTGACCGTCACCATCGTGGCCATGGATGAACTTTCCGTTCAAATGAACTCGCGCAGCTTTAAGGATAACTTCAATGCCTACTTCCTCAATACGCTGCTTTGCTGCCGGCACTATCACATCAGCTTTTATGGCTCTGCACAGCGTTTCCAGCATGTTGACAAGCTGCTCCGGGATGTTACCCATACCGTCATTCAGTGTAATAAGGTCTGGCGCTTTCAGCTCTGGGCTAGCTATGACGCATGGGAGATGGAGAACGCTACAAATGCCGAGATGATTAAACCTCTTCGGCGTGGCCTGTGGTTCGTCCTCGACCGTGATTATAATGCATATGACACATTGGCCGTAGTCGATAACCTGCAAAAGAAATTTGAAGAGGGCGATATTCTCACAGAATCCGAGATCATCAGCAATCAGGCACCGGCCGGGCCGCTGGGGCTGGAAGTCGCCAGTAAGCCCACGAAAAAGGCACAACGGCGGATGTCGGGGCAAATCAAAAGGTAGTGCAGGATCTTGACGCATTAAATTTAATTTGATACGTCAAGATCTGAACATCCCAAATATTGTAGGTGTAAAAATGAAGCAGATTTGCAGACTGGACAAAACTAATAAGCGTCCTTACTGCCTGCGCAAGCTCTGCAGTTACTTTGCGGACGGTTCGTGCTCCGGGCCCGTTGTGGCCATAACCAATTACTATAGCCGTGCAAACTGCCCGGACGAACCATGCTCGGGCGGTCTGCCACTCTGCGGCCAGCACCCAGAGTGCGCCTATTGCCGTGAAAATGCAAGCCGTATATAATTTTAGCCGTTGCTGTCCCTCGGGGCCTGCAGCGGCTTTTTGTTTATGAGGTGCATTATGTATACTGAACAGCGCCCTAAAGGGCTGCCATTGACGGAGAATGAGCGTAACCTGATCGCCTACCTGCTCAAGAAGGGCTATAACCAGACTGCCATTGCAAAAGAACTGGGTGTCTGGCCGTCCACGATCTGCCGGGAAATCAAACGCGGTCAGGTCGAACAGCTTAACGGCTCGACATGGGAATACTACACCATCTATAGCCCCCAAAAGGCACAAGGCCGCGCCGAGTATATGCGAACAGCCCACGGTCCCGATCTGAAGGTATCGAACCGGTTTGACTACCTTGCCGCACTGGAATCTTGGATGTTGTCCGGTTCCAGCCCAGAGGATGCAATACATCAGGTTGGCAACGATTACGGTATAACCATAAGCAAGACCACCTGCTATAGATATATTGAGATGAAACTGTTCTCAACCCTGCGGTTCAAACACCTGCCGCAGGGCCATCCCAAGACCGGCAAGAGCGGCCACTCACATAGCAATGTGTCACACCCCGGCCACCGGAGTATTGAGCGCCGCGCAAAGGAAGTACAGACCCGTGAGAGCGTTGGCCATTGGGAGATTGACAGCGTCATAGGCAAGGCCAGCGGCCAGAGCGAAAGCCTGCTGGTGATCTCCGAGCGAAAGACCCGCGCAGAAATCATCCTCAAGGCCGAGAGCAAGACTTCTGCAGAAACCGTGCGCCAGCTTCGGCGCCTTCGCCGGTACTTCGGCAGTGATTGGAAGTTGATATTCCACACACTCACATCCGACAACGGCTCCGAGTTCGCCGATCAGGCCGCCATAGACGGTCTGGGCGTAACTATGTTTTACTGCCACCCGCAAAGCCCCCATGAGCGCGGCACGAACGAGGTCAATAACAAGCTGATTCGCCGCAAGTTCCCGAAGGGCCAGAGCCTTTCCCGCGTCACGCAGACGCAGGCCACGCAGGTGCAGCACTGGGTGAATAACTACACTCGCCCCATGTTCGGCGGCAGCAGTGCCGCCGACATGCTCAAGGCCGAGTTGGAGAAACTGCCCTTGCATGACCGCGCGAAGGTGTACCGCTTCTTCGGCCTGACCTAAGCAGCCGGTTTGCGGGCAGTCGGGCACGCCGAGCCGCCCTGCGCACCGCAGTGCGCATCCTAACGCCGTGCCCCGGCGTTAGGATATTGCGGACGGTGCGCCGCGCCCGTTCACCAAAGCGCGGGCCCATCTTTTAATTGCCGCGCTCGGCGCAAACCAAACCGCAACCGCCTGTTTTCCCGGCGCAATAACGCCGCAAATAGCCTTTTTCAGCCCGCCACATAGTGACGGGCTAAAGGTGTTGCATAAACCAAAATACCAGGCACAGAGCCGCTCACAAGCGCACCCTGTACCGGGTCATTAACTGTCAAAACAACAAATGTCTATTGACACATTTTTAAAATCCGTTCAATTTTGCCGCGAACCCTTGACAGTAGCCGGTTTTTTAAAAGTTTTTCGCGGCTGTGGGCGGCATGGGCAAATTGTATGCAAATTGTGCGCTCAAACTGCATATTTTGCGCGTTTTATCCTCTTGCAAACGGCGGCGTATAGTGCTAAAACTATAAGGGCGTCATCGCGCTCGGCGTATCGGCAGCGGGCATTATGCGGTCATGCCGGAGAGAATTACCATGCTGTAAGGAGAGAGGATAGTTCATGTATTCCATTTTTCGCGATTTGGCGATCATTATCCTGAGCGCAAAGTTCTTTGCGCTGGTCGCCCGTAAATGCAAGGCCCCGCAGGTCGTGGGCGAGATCCTTGCCGGCCTGCTTATCGGACCCTGCCTTTTGAATCTGGTGCAGACCAGTGATGCAATCTCGACCTTTGCGGAGATCGGCGTTGTGCTGCTGATGTTTACGACCGGCCTTGGCACAAACTTGAAGGAACTGCTGCGCGCAGGCCCCATTGCGACCCTCATCGCCTGTGTCGGCGTTTTTGTGCCGCTGGTGGGCGGCACGCTGCTCTACAGCGCATTCTATGGCTTTTCGGCCGTGGGCAGCCCGGAGTTTTACCGCGCGCTGTTCATCGGCACGATCATGACGGCCACCAGCGTATCTATCACGGTGGCCACGCTGCAGGAGCTGGGCCACCTGAAAAGCTTCCTCGGCACGACCATTGTCAGCGCGGCGGTCATTGATGATGTCATCGGCATCATCGTGCTGACCTGCGTGCTGGGCGCCAGCTCGGGCGAGGGTACCGGCATCGGCGGTGTGCTGATCCAGACGGCACTCTTCTTCCTGGTTGCTGTCGGCATCGGCGTTGTCATCCATTTTGCGATGAAGTGGCTCGACGCCCGCAACCCCCATACCCAGCGCATTACCATCGTCAGCATTGCGTTCTGCTTTGCCATGGCCTACATTGCTGAGCAGTACTTCGGCATTGCCGATATTACCGGCGCGTACATTGCGGGCATCGTTCTTTGCACGATGCAGGACGCACCGTATGTCGAGCGCCGCGTTGACATCAGCAACTATGTCATCTTTGCCCCCATCTTCTTTGCCAGCATCGGCTTAAAGACCGACATCAGCGGCCTGACGCCGGAAATTTTCCTGTTCTGCCTCTGCTTTGTTCTGGTGGCCCTGCTGACCAAGATCATCGGCTGCGGTCTGGCGGCCAAGGTCTGCCACTTCAACTGGGGCGATTCCTTCAAGGTCGGTGTCGGCATGATGACCCGCGGCGAGGTCGCCCTGATCGTGGCCCAGAAGGGGCTGGAGGTCAATGTGGTCGATCCCGTCTATTTCACAGCGGTCATCCTGCTGATCGTGGTGTCCAGCGTTGCTACGCCGCTTGTGCTTAAAGCGTTGTTTGCCAAGATGCCGCCTGTGGCGCATCCGAGCGAGGCACAGGCGTAAAAGATACCCAGACAATAAACCTGCTGCAACGAATAATCCGGCAGACGCCTCAAAAAGCGCCTGCCGGATTTGTTTTTTATTCTGCGTTGTGCAGGTGATTGTCTACCCACTTGATGAGCAGCTCCAGCGCAACGAGGTTGCGCCCGCCCTCGGGCACGATCAGGTCAGCCTTGCGCTTGCTCGGCTCGACAAACTGCTCATGCATCGGCTTGACGGTGGTCAGGTATTGGCTTACCACGCTGTCCAGCGTGCGGCCGCGCTCCTTGACATCGCGGACGATGCGGCGCAGAATGCGCACATCGGCATCGGTGTCCACAAAGACCTTTATGTCCATCAGCTCGCACAGCTCGGGGGAGTCGAAGATCAAAATGCCCTCAACGATGATGACAGGTGCGGGCTGCACCAGCACGGTCTGGTTGCTGCGGTTGTGGATGGTGTAATCATACACCGGCACCTGCACCGGATGCCCGGCGCGCAGCTCCTGCAGATGGGCGATCATCAGCGCCGTGTCAAAGCTGTCGGGATGGTCATAGTTCAGCTTGCAGCGCTCCTCATAGGGAAGCTCGTCATGGCGCTTATAGTAGCTGTCGTGGTTGATGACGCTGACCTCATTGCTGCCGAAATGCTCCCGCAGCTTTTCAGTCAGGGTGGTCTTGCCGCTGCCGGTGCCGCCGGCAATGCCGATGATGATGGTATTCATAAGCTGCTGCTCCTTATACATCCAGTTTGATCTCGCGCCCGGTGGGCTGGTAGGCCCGGCACACAACGCCGGTCATCTTGAACATACGGCGGCTGGCCACACAGGCGTGGGTGTCGTGATATTTATCCGAAAGGTAGATCAGCTCCTTGATGCCGCTCTGGATGATCGCCTTGGCGCACTCATTGCAGGGAAAGAGCGTCACATACATCCGTGAGCCGCGCAGGTCGTGATTGGGGCTGTTCAGAATGGCGTTCAGCTCCGAGTGGCAGACATACATGTATTTTGTCTCAAGGTCATCGCCCTCGCGCTCCCAAGGCATATCATCGTCATTGCAGCCGATGGGCATGCCGTTGTAGCCCAGCGACAGGATCTTGTTCTCCGGGCTGACGATGCAGGCCCCGACCTGACTGTTGTTGTCCTTTGACCGCATGGCGGAAAGCAGGGCAATGCCCATAAAATACTCGTCCCAGCTGATGTAGTCCTGTCGCTTCATAGATGCACCGTCCTTTTGATTGTTCTTTCCTTTATTATACTGTGCCGTGCGGGCCTGTGCAAGATGATTGCCGCAAATATTTGCGGCGGGTGGCCTCGCCGCCGCGCAGATGACGCTCGGCCTTGTTTTTCTGCACAACAGCCTGTACCTCGGCCCAAAGGCCGGGATTCTGGCGGCGCAGGCGGTGCTGGTCCTTCCAGATCGTGGATTTGCTTACGCCGAACACGGCTGCCGCCGCCCGCACGGTCGCGCCGCTCTGCACAATATACCGCCCCACCGCAGCAGCGCGCTCCTCAGGGTCGCCTTTCATAGCCTGACCTCCTCGCATAGAATTTCCTGTCAAATCCTATGTGAAAAAGTGCGCCGATATGCCGGAAAAAATGGGCTATAAAATAGAAGGGTCTTAGAAGATCTTATACACCCGGCAGCCGCCGTTTTCGTACCACAGGGGGTACCGCTGCGCATACCATTCCTCGTTGGCATCAGCAAAGCGGCTGTAGACGGAGGAATCGAACACGGCGTACTGTACGCCCCAGATCTGCAGGGTGACAGTGTCGGGCGTTTCATACAGGGTGCGCATGGCGTTGTATTCATCGGCGTAGTCCATGCCGTGGTAGTAGACATAGCTGCCCGACCCGCACAAGATCTGCCGCCCTGCCAGTGCAAACACCGGCGTCAGGTGGCTGTCGCTGGTCAAAAACAGCGCATCGCTCTCGGTGTTTTCGTCAATATACGCTGCCAGTGCAATGTCATCGGCGCTCCACTGCTGATAGTCGCTCAGCGCCTCCCGCCCAAGGGTCAGCACGCTGCCAAACATCACCGCAAAGCAGCAGGCCGCCAACCCCAGCGCCCGCCAGGGCAGGGCGCGCACCTTTGCAAGCAGGTCGGCCAGCAGCTGGGCTGCCAGAACACATCCCAGCATATGCCAGACATACAGCAGCTTGTTGTTGTCATAATTGTTGGGCTGGAATACAACGAGCTCTGCCAGCGCTAAAATCGCCAGCCCGCCGCCGTACAGCCACCGCTGCTTTGGCTTGGCATGTACAAACGCCGGAATCAACAGAAGATACACAAGGCCGATGTTTTTGATGTAGAACCAGAGATAGCTGTCCTTCAGGGTGCCGTCATTCCGGCCGTTGATCCAGTTGAAGTGCAGCCGTAGCATCTGCTGACCGTCCAGACTTTGCGCCAGCACGGTCGGCAGCATCTGGAAAAGCCATGCCGCGCCGCAGACGGCGGCCAGCCCCAGCCAAGGCAGCAGCGTCTCTTTGCGTGCGCCCTGTGTCAATGTGTAAAGCCCGCTCACCAGACAGAGCAGCACCAGCGCCAGTGCGCTGTGCGTGTGCAAAAGCGGCAGAGGCAGCACCAGCAAAGCCAGCCAAAGCCAGAGGCGGCGTTCGCCCTCATAGCAGAACCGCCACAGCAGATACAGGGCGGGCAGCAGCACGCACCAGCCAAAGAGGGTGGCGCGCTGCGGGATCAGCAGATCTGCGATGGGGTTGACCCAGACGATGTTCTTCTCAACAAAATTGGTCGGTGTTGTGTAAAAACCGGTGAAGATGCCCGCAAAATCCGCGGCGGAGCCGAGAAAATACACAAACCCGAACCCACTGCCCATAAAAAACAGATAGAACGCAAGGCTTGCTTTGGCAGCGCTGCCCGTCACACGGCGGGCCAGCTGCCAGAACATGCCGTACACCGAGAGAAAGGCGGGCAGCATCGGCAGCAGGTAGGCGGTGCGCAGATCCGCCCCCAGCAGAAGAAAGACACTGGAGACCGTTTCGCAGAGGAACGGGTAGCCAAACCGGTGTGCGCCGCCCAACAGGGGATAGCGCGGCGGAAATTCACCGCTCTGCGCAATATAGCGGATGAACCCCAGATGCATCGGCATATCGCCGTAGCAGCTCTGCCCGGTGTGGAGGGTGCCGTTTACTGTGTGCAGCACATGGGTGTGCAGCAGAAACAGCGTCACGGCGGCCACCGGCAGCAGGCAGGCCCAGCTTGCCCCGCGGTCGGGGTCCTTCGCGGTCCCGTGCAGCCGTGTGCCGCACCGCAGCAGCACCCCGCCCAGCACCGCTGCAGCGGCACCTGCCAGCCCGGCGGCCGACAGGGTAAAGCCGAGCGGCAGGGCAAACAGGGCGGGCAGCACCGCCAGCAGGGATACCCCAAGCCCGCACCCCAGCGGAAGGAGGACGGCGCTGTCTGCGTCCGGCATGGCCCGGCGCGCCAGCAGCAGACCGACAAAGAGAAACAGGAGCAGATAGCAAACGGATACGATCATGATGAGTCCTATACCCCTTCCAGATCAAACGGCGGGGTGTACTCCTCCCGGGCGCTGCTCTTTTCCTGCATGTAGCCATCGGTCAGCCCCAGCCGGACGGCCTCATCAATGACTTGCCGGTACTCATAGGTCGTGATGCGCCGCCCTAAGCCGTGCTCGGCCGCCTTATAAAAAGGTGTGAACTGGCTCATCAGGCTCGGGATAAATTCCACACCGATCTCTGCCCGCAGCGCTGCCAGCCGCTGCAGCACCGCGCGGCTGTCCGCTACATGGCCGGGCAGGGCCAGATGCCGCACGATGACGCCCCGCTGCAGGTAGCCGTCTGCATCATAGATCGGCGCGCCGGTCTGCACAAGCATCTCGCGCAGGGCGGCATCTGCCACGGCGGGGTAATCCTGTGCGCAGGAAAGCTGCGCCGCCAGCGTGCTGTCGCAATACTTATAGTCGGTAAGCCAGATGTCCACATACCCGGCCAGTGCGCGGACGGCCTCAACGGTTTCATAGCCGCCGGTGTTGTAGACAACAGGCAGGGCAAAGCCCGCCGCTCTGGCAGCATCCAGTGCCTCTGTAACCCAGGGCAGATAGTGGGACGCCGTGACCAGATTCAGATTTTTGGCGCCGCCGTTTTGCAGCTGCATAAAAATATCGGCCAGCCGCTCGGCGGTGATCGCCTTGCCCACCTCACCCTGACTGATGGGGTAGTTCTGGCAGTAGCAGCACCGCAGGGTGCAGCCGCTGAAAAACACCGTGCCGCTCCCGGTGGCGGCATCGGGGTCGCCGCTCAGGCAGGGCTCCTCCCAGTGGTGCAGGGCGGCGCGGGCCACCCGCAGGGTATCATCGGCCCCGCAGAAGCCCCGCTGCCCGGCGGCGCGGTCGGCCCCGCAGGCCCGGGGGCAAAGGGTACAGTGGTGCGGCAGCTGCATGGCAAAAACCTCTTTCACAAAAAACTTTTCTATAAGTTTACCACAAACCGGGAAAGTGTGGTATACTATATCTACCAATATCACAAAATAAAGGAGTGTGCTTTTATGTCTACCCCTCATAACCGCGCGGAAAAGGGCGATTTCGCCAAGACCGTTCTGATGCCCGGCGATCCGCTGCGCGCAAAGTTCATCGCGGAAACCTTTCTGGAGGATGTCCGCCTCGTCACCGATGTGCGCGGTATGCTCGGCTACACCGGCAGCTATCAGGGCCGCCCCATCAGCGTTATGGGCAGCGGCATGGGTATGCCGTCCATCGGTATCTATTCCTATGAGCTGTACAGTCAGTACGGTGTGGAGAACATCATCCGCATCGGCTCTGCCGGCTCGTATACCGACAAGGCCAAGCTGTTTGATGTCGTGCTGGCGACCGGCGCGTATTCCGAGAGCAACTATGCCGTGACCCAGAGCGGCGACACAGACGACATCCAGACTCCCAGCGCCGAGCTGAACAACGCCCTGCGCCGCAGCGCTGCCGCGGCAGGTGTCCCCCTGATCGAGGGCAATATCCATTCCTCCGATGTGTTCTACCGCCAGCCCAGCGACGCCAGACCGACCTACTGGGAGCGCCTGCGCGATGAAAAGGGCTGTCTGGCTGTTGAGATGGAGAGCTTCGCCCTTTTCCACAATGCAAAGGTGCTGGGCAAGCGGGCAGCCTGCCTGCTGACCATCTCGGACAGCTTTGTCTCGCCGGAAATCACGACCGCCGAGCAGCGCCAGACCAGCTTTACTGCCATGATGCAGGTCGCGCTCGGCGTGGATGCCTTTTTGGAGAAGTAAGCATGGAAAAAGCTGAGATCCGGACCCTGATCCGCGCTGCGTTTGAAGGGCAGGGGTTTGCCTATGCGCCGTATTCCCGCTTCCATGTGGGGGCGGCACTGCGGGCCAAGGACGGCCGTGTGTTCAAGGGCTGCAACATCGAGAATGCAGGCTATACCGCTACGAACTGCGCCGAGCGCACGGCGCTGTTCAAGGCCGTCAGCGAAGGTGTGCGCGAGTTTGACGCTATCGCCATTGTGGGCAGCAAGGCGGGGGAGAAGAACACCCTTGTCACCGGCCCCTGCGGCGTCTGCCGTCAGGCACTCTATGAGTTCGGCGGCCCGGGGCTGACTGTAATCATGGCCAAAAGCGAGGAGGATTACATCGTGACGACCCTCGGAGAGCTGCTGCCCTACGGCTTTGGCCCGGCCAATCTGGAATGACCCCAAAGGCAGGGAAACCATGCCCCTGCAAAGAAACGAATACCAAGGAGATTTTCCCGTACCCATGAAGAAGTTCTTAGCATTGTTCCTGACGCTGACCCTGCTGGCGGGCCTGACTGCCTGCAAGGGCAGAGAAGCCATCGCCGAAGCACAGGCGGTGCATGTCGTGACCGCCCCGACCGATGACGCCACCTTTGTCTATGAGCCGGAGGACCCGACACAGGTGCTGCCGGGCGGGCAGACCATCGCGCTGGTGACCGGCCCCGGCGGCACGGACAGCGGCGAGGATGCCATGCTGTGGCAGGGCGTACAGACCTTTGCCAATACCTACCATTACACGGCCGTAAGCCAGACGGCGGCGGGCAGCACCGCCGATGATGCCGAGGCTGCCCTGCGCGCTGCGGCCGAGAGCGGTGCAAAGCTTGTGGTCTGCCGCGGCGAGGTCATGGGTCAGGCGCTCTACCGCATTCAGGAAAACTACCCGGATGTGCATTACCTGCTGTTTGACGATGAACCCCATAATGACGACTACAGCGCCTACAAAACGGCCAATCTGGTCCACTGTGTTCTCTTTCAGGAGGAGCAGGCGGGCTATCTTGCAGGCTATGCCGCTGTGACCGAAGGGTATACCGCTCTGGGCTTTGTCGGTACGCGGGAGGTCCCCGGCATTGTGCGCTACGCCACCGGCTTTTTGCAGGGCGCAGAGGCCGCTGCCGAGCAGCAGGGTGAGCGCGTGAGCCTGCAGACATGGTTCGCCGACACGGATACGGTCAATGATGCCATCACCCAGCGGATGATCGACTGGTATAATAACGGAACAACGCTGATCATGGTCAGCGGCGGTGACCTCTATACAGGCGTTGCCAACGCTGTCAACCAGACCGGTGCCAAGGCAATCACGACAGACTGCGACCGCACCGATCAGGGCGACCGTATCCTTGCCAGCGCCGTTAAATGCTACAATGCGGCGGTGCAGCGCGAGCTGTACACCTTCTTTGTGCAGGGCACCTGGGATGCCCAGAGCGCCGGCCAGACCGAGAAGACCGGCTTTACCAACGGCGAGGTGGCGCTGCAGGCCGGCAGCCAGTGGCGGCTGGACAACTTCAGTCAGGAAAGTTACCGCAAGCTGTATGAAAAGCTGCGCACCAGCGCGCTGCGGGTGGACACCTACTCTGACCTTGACACGCTGCCCGACACCCCCAATGTCACACTGACCCGCCTGCGCTGACACAGCCCACACAGCGGCTTTGTTATGCTTTTGTAATGATTTGTTTAGCGTTTTGTCATTGAATAACCGCCCCAAATGCGGTATACTGAACTTATTACGGCAGGGAACCGCCCTGCCGGACAACTGAAAATCAACCTAAGGAGATTAAAACCATGAAAAAGTTTCTCGCTTTTGTAATGGCTGCCAGCATGGCGCTCTCTCTGGCTGCTTGCGGCGGCTCTGCCGCTTCCAGCGTTGCGGAGAGCACCACGACGGAGGCTACCTCTGAGGCCGCTGCTTCCACTTCCGGCAGCAAGACCGATGTTGCTTTCGTCACCGATGTTGGCAACATCGACGACCAGTCCTTCAACCAGTACACCTGGCAGGGCGTGCAGGACTTCTGCAGTGCCAACAGCCTGAACGCCAACTACTACCGCCCCACCGAGGACTCCGACGCTGCTCGTCTGGAGCAGATGGACAACGCTGTCAACGATGGCGCTAAGGCCGTCGTCGTTGCCGGCTACCTGTTCGGTTCCTCTATCGCTGAGGCTCAGGCCAAGTACCCCGATGTTCAGTTCCTCGCGCTGGATGTTTCCACCGCTGATCTGGGCGACAAGGCGCCTACCTCCAACACCGCGCTGATCACCTATAAGGAAGAGCAGGCCGGTTATCTGGCTGGCTACGCCGCTGTTTACGACGGCTACAAGGAGCTGGGCTTCCTGGGCGGCATGGCCGTTCCCGCTGTTATCCGTTACGGCTACGGCTTCGTGCAGGGCGCTGACGCTGCTGCCAAGGAGATCGGTGCTACGGATGTCAACATCAAGTACTGGTACTCTGGCGGCTTCGCTGCTACCGATGAGGTCAAGAACAAGATGGATGGCTGGTACTCCGAGGGTACCGAGGTCGTCTTTGCCTGCGGCGGCCCCGTCTGCGAGAGCTGCGACGCTGCTGCTCAGGCCAACGGCGGCAAGATGATCGGCGTTGACGTCGACCAGTCCGGCCGGTTCGACACCGTTGTCACCTCCGCCATGAAGGGCCTGGCCGAATCTGTCAACGAGGCCCTGACCGATGCCCTGAACAACGGCTGGAAGTTTACCGATGCCTACGCCGGCAAGCAGGCCGTTCTGGGCGCTGCCGAGAACTGCGTTGGCCTGCCGATGTCTACCAGCAAGTTCACCAAGTTCACGCAGGAGCAGTACGACGCTATGTATGCTGCCATCGTGGACGGCTCTCTGGTCATTGACGACAGCTTTGACGTCGATGTACACCCCGCCGTCACCAATGTAACTGTTGACTATCAGAGCTGATAGCTTAAAAGTATGACTTTTGACCGCCCCGTGCCTTACCGCACGGGGCGGTTTTTGCGTATAAGGGCAGGGCTGTCCGCGATTTGACAGGCAAAGCGGATGGAATGACCATAATGTGACAACTTTTTGTGCAAAATCTCTTGTACAAAAATGAAATTTTCTGTATAATATAGAGTACTAAATTGTGTACAAGCCTGTACACATCGAAAGGGGCGTGCAACGGTTGACAGAAAATTATGTCATCGAAATGCTGCACATCACCAAGGAGTTCCCCGGCATCAAAGCCAATGATGATATCACCCTGCAGCTGCGCAAGGGCGAGATTCATGCCCTGTTGGGCGAAAACGGCGCCGGAAAATCCACCTTGATGAGTGTGCTGTTCGGCCTGTACCAGCCGGAAAAGGGTGTTATCAAGAAAAACGGGCAGGAGGTCAAGATCAACAACCCGAATGACGCCAATGCGCTGGGCATCGGCATGGTGCATCAGCACTTTAAGCTGGTGGAATGCTTCACCGTGCTGGATAACATCATCCTCGGCGTGGAGGACACAAAGCACGGCTTCCTGCAGAAGGACGAGGCCCGCAAAAAGGTCATGGCGCTGAGTGAAAAATACGGCCTGAAGGTCGATCCCGATGCGCTTGTCAGCGATATTTCGGTCGGCATGCAGCAGCGTGTCGAGATCCTGAAAATGCTTTACCGCGACAATGAAATTCTGATTTTCGATGAGCCTACGGCTGTTTTGACCCCGCAGGAGATCGATGAGCTGATGGAGATCATGCGCGGCTTCAAGGCAGAAGGCAAGAGCATCCTCTTCATCACCCATAAGCTGAACGAGATCATGGCTGTGTCCGACCGCTGCAGCGTCCTGCGCAAGGGCAAGTATATCGGTACGGTAGACATCAAGGACACCACCAAGGAAGAGTTGTCCAAGATGATGGTCGGCCGCGATGTGCAGTTCGCCGTTGAGAAAAAGCCCAGCGAGCCGGGCAAGCCGATTCTTGAGGTGGAGAACCTCGTAGTGCCCAGCAAGGTACACAAGAATAACGCCGTGCGCGGCGTCAGCTTCAATGTCCGCGCGGGCGAGATCGTCTGCATCGCCGGTATTGACGGCAACGGCCAGAGCGAGCTGATCTACGGCATCACGGGACTCGAAAAGCCGACCGGCGGCACGATCAGGCTGGAGGGCAGGGACATCACGAATGCACCCATCCGTGAGCGCTCCAAGGCCGGCATGAGCCATATTCCCGAGGATCGCCATAAGCACGGTCTGGTGCTGGACTATACGCTGGCTGACAATATGGTCCTGCAGCGCTACTGGCAGCCGGAGTTCCAGAACCACGGCTTTATTAAGAAGGGGGCCGTCCTCGACTATGCCGAGCGGCTCATCAAGCAGTACGATGTGCGCAGTGGTCAGGGCCCTGCCACCATCGCCCGCAGCATGTCGGGCGGCAACCAGCAGAAGGCCATCATCGCCCGCGAGGTCGATAAGGACCCGCAGCTGCTCGTTGCCGTGCAGCCCACCCGCGGCCTTGACGTCGGCGCGATCGAGTATATCCACAAACAGATCGTGGCCGAGCGCGACAAGGGCCGTGCGGTGCTGCTCGTCAGTCTCGAACTGGACGAGGTCATGAACCTGTCCGACCGCATCCTTGTGATTTATGAGGGCGAGATCGTCGGCGAATTTGACCCGCGCAAGACCACTGTCGAGGAGTTGGGTCTGTATATGGCCGGCGCGAAGAAGCAAGGGGAGGCGAAAGCATGAGTAAACAGAATAAACAGCCGCTTTTGCAGCACCCCGCTGTAGTAGGCGTGCTGGCAAGCCTTTTGTCCATCGTCATCGGTCTGGTGCTGGGCTTTGTGCTGCTGGTGTTGCTGAACCCCGGCGCGTCCGTGGGCGGCATGAAAGCCATGATGACGACCGGCTTTTCCAGCATGGACAAGCTGGGCAAGGTGCTGTATCAGGCAGCGCCCCTGATGATGTGCGGCCTGTCGGTCGGCTTTGCCTTCAAGACCGGCCTGTTCAACATCGGCGCGTCCGGTCAGTATACGATGGGCGCATTCTTCGCACTGCTGTGTGCCATTCAGTTCCAGATGCCGTGGTTCGTCTGCCTGCTGGCGGGCGCTGTCGGCGGTGCGATCTGGGGCATCTTCCCGGGCCTGTTCAAGGCGTACTTCAATGTCAATGAGGTCATCACCGCCATCATGTTCAACTGGATCGGCATGTACCTTGTGAACCTGCTGCTGGCCAACACCCCCACTATGCTGGCGTCTGCCTGGGGCGCGTCCAACTCGGACCGCACGGCGGCGCTGTCCGCTGCAAACCCCGGGGCTATCCTGCCCAAGGGGCCGTTTGCCGCACTGTTCGGCAATTCGAGCTGGATCAACATTTCTATCATCATTACGATTGTTTTTGCTGTCCTCGTCTGGGTCGTGCTGCAAAAGACCACCTTTGGCTATGAGCTGAAGGCCTGCGGCCTCAGCCGGGATGCCGCCCAGTATGCGGGCATCAACTCCAAGCGCAACATCGTGCTTTCTATGGTCATTTCGGGTGCGCTGTCCGGCATCGGCGGCGGCATCTACTATCTGGCCGGTACGGGCCAGTATGTGCTGGAAAAATCCATTCTCGGCATGGGCTTCAACGGCATTCCCGTGGCGCTGCTGGCCAGCTCCAACCCCATCGGCACGATCTTCTCGGCGCTTTTCATCAGCTATATTCAGGTCGGCGGCGCGGCCATGCAGCCCGCCTACTCCTCGGAGACCATCGACATCGTGATCGCCGTCATCATCTATCTGGCTGCTTTCGCCCTGCTGATGCGCGGCGTCATTGCCAAGGCGGTCTCCGGACGCAAAGAGAAGGGAGGTGCTGCGAAATGATGATCGCTGCCAATATTATCAGTCTGACGATCCTGTTCGCAGTGCCGCTGCTGCTCGTTGCGCTGGGCGGTATGTTCAGTGAGCATTCCGGCGTTATCAACATCGCGCTTGAGGGCATGATGATCATTGGTGCGCTGTTCGCCTGCTTTACCCTGCAGGGTCTTGACCAGAGCGGCTTCGGTTCCGCGCACCCGCAGATTTCCATGCTCATCGCCATCCTTGTGGCGGGCGTCACGGGCATGATCTTCTCACTGTTGCTGGGCTTCGCGGCCATCAACCTGAAGGCCGACCAGACCATCGGCGGCACGGCGCTGAACCAGTTTGCGCCCGCCTTCGCCGTCGTTATGACTTGGGCGATTCAGGGTCAGGGTCTGACGACCATCTCGATCCCCAGCTGGGTGCGCATTACCCGCGATACCTTCGGCCTTGCCCCGGTGGACGGCCCCAGCTTCTGGAACAACCTCATCTTCAAGTATTTCTATCTGACGACCCCGGTGGCCATCGTTCTGTTCATCGCAGCCTACATTGTGATGTACAAGACCCGCTTCGGCCTGCGTCTGCGCGCCTGCGGCGAGCATCCTCAGGCGGCGGATTCTGTGGGCATCAATGTCTACAAGATGCGCTACGCCGGTGTGCTCATCTCCGGCTTCCTCGGCGGTGTCGGCGGTCTGGCCTACACGGTGGCGGCCGGTTCCGGCTTCAACTCTGATGTCGGCGGCTACGGCTTCCTTGCGCTGGCTGTCATGATCTTCGGCAACTGGAAACCATTCCCGATTCTGGCCTCGTCGCTCTTCTTCGCACTGTTCAAGGTCATTGCGGCGTACTCTTCGTCGCTGTCCTTCCTGCCGAAGTTTGAGGGTGTCAAGGAAATCTCCAACTTCTACCAGATGCTGCCGTATATCGTCACGATGATCGTGCTGATCTTTACCTCCAAAAACTCTCAGGCCCCCAAGGCCGAGGGTATCCCCTACGATAAGGGCAGCCGCTGATACAAACGATACACAGGCCGCCCGATGCCTGCAGCCGGGCGGCCTGTGCTTTTTTGAAGGAGACAAGCTTATGCGAATGTATGATATTATCGCCAAAAAACGCGATGGCGGCACGCTGAACCGTGAGGAGCTTTCCTTTGCGGTCAACGGCTATGTGGCCGGGGATGTGCCCGACTACCAGATGTCGGCGCTGCTCATGGCCATCTATCTGCGCGGCATGACCGATGAGGAGACTGCCGTACTGACCGATGTCATGGCCCGCTCCGGCGATATGGTCGATCTGTCCGCTATCGCGGGCATCAAGGCGGACAAGCACTCCACCGGCGGCGTGGGGGACAAGACTACGCTCGTCATTGCGCCCATCGTGGCGGCCTGCGGCGTCAAGATCGCCAAGATGAGCGGGCGCGGGCTGGGCCACACCGGCGGCACCATCGACAAGATGGAGGCAGTGCCCGGCACCCGCACGAGCCTGACACAGGAGGAGTTTTTCAAGCAGGTCAATGAGATCGGTATTTCGGTTATCGGACAGAGCGGCAAGATCGCTGCGGCTGACAAAAAGATCTACGCCCTGCGCGATGTGACCGCCACGGTCGGCTGCATCCCGCTGATTGCATCCTCCATCATGTCCAAAAAGCTTGCGGCCGGTTCAGACGCCATTTTGCTCGATGTGACGATGGGGGACGGCGCCTTCATGAAGGATCTGGACAGCGCCCTTGAGTTGGCGCGCCAGATGGTCGCAATCGGCACGGCGCACGGCCGCAAGGTCGCGGCGCTCATTACCGATATGGATAAGCCCTTGGGCAAAAATATCGGCAATTCGCTGGAAGTGGCCGAGAGCATGGCCGTCCTGCAGGGCAAAGGCCCCGCCGATTTGACCGAGGTCTGCCTGCAATTGGCAAGCAACATGCTGGTGCTGGCGGGCAAGGGCGATATGCCGACCTGCCGCAGGCTGGCTGAGGGCGTCATCGCCGACGGCTCCGCTTTTGAAAAGTGCTGCCAGATGTTTGCCGCGCAGGGCGGCGACATCAGCGTGCTGAAGGACGCCAGCAAATTCCGAAAGGCAAAGTACAGCTACGAGCTGACCGCCCCGTCGGATGGCTATATCTATAAGAACGATGTCGAGAAGATCGGCAACGCCAGTGTGCTGCTGGGTGCAGGCCGCATCAAGAAGGAGGACAGCATCGACTTTGCCGCAGGCATCACGATGCACAAAAAGCTGGGCGATCATGTCAGCACGGGGGAGAGCATCTGCACCCTCTACGCCGATGACGAGGCTCTGTTTGCCCCCGCGGAGGAGATGTACCGCGGCGGTCTGGTGATCCGCGAGGAGAAGCCGGTTCTCCCGCCGCTGATCTACGCAAGAGTGACCAGCGATGGGGTAGAGAAATTCTAAATTGAAAATCCCTTCCTCACAAACAACAAAAAAATCCTGCAACGTTTTCTGCGTTGCAGGAATTTTTTATTTCCTCTTTCTCTTCAGCCAGAATACCTTCCACTTGCCATACCCATTCGCCTTGTCCTCGGCAAATTCCTCAGTCTGGACGTAATGCTTAAATGCACCGTCAAACTGCAAGGCGCCATCCTCGGCGCGGATGTCGGTCAGCACGCGGGGGATCGCTTTTTGCTGGCTTTCAAACTCCGGCTCGCGATCCCACAAAATTTTTCCATCGGCGTCAAAGCCGTGCGCCCATACGCTGAAGACAAGGCAAGCCGCCTCACCGTAGCAGTACCGCTCAAACCGGATGCGGCCATCCAGATAAAACAACATACAATCGCGGAAATGCGTCTCCAGCTCTTTCTCGTAGCGGCGTCCGCATCCGGACCCGGCAAAATCGGCAGCGTTGGCAGTCATCGTGTGCCCCTCCTTGTTTGTGTTGGCTTTATTATACCGTTTCGTTGCGCGGTTGGCAACAAAAATCGCAGTTTTCCCACCCGGCGGGATTTTTTCGTTCTACACAAAAAATCATCTGGATTTTAGTGGATTTTTTTGGTATAACCCTGTATAATATTTATTATACATAGGTAAAGGGGGCAGTGTGCCCATGAAAGAAATGAATCTGCCTGCCGTGACTGCCATTGTGGTGGCTGCGGGGGCGTCCCGCCGGATGGGATTTGACAAGCTCAGCTTTCGTCTGCCGGACGGCCGTTCCGTTTTGCAGACAAGCTGTGATGCTCTGGCGGCGCATCCGGCAGTCACCGGGCTTGTGCTGGTCTGCGGCGGCAACCGGACGGAGTGTGAGGCCATTGCGGCTCGCTGCACAAAGCCCTGCACGGTCGTGCAGGGCGGTGCGACCCGCGCCGACAGTGTGCGCAGCGGCCTTGCTGCGGCAGAGGGGGAGTTGGTTGCCATCCATGACGCTGCCCGCCCCTTCGTCAGCGAGGCGGTCATCACGGCCGTGCTGACGGCTGCGGCAGCTGACGGCGCGGCGGCACCCGCCGTGCCTGTCAAGGATACCATCAAGATCGCGGACGGGGCAGGCCGTGTAGCTGCAACGCCCGACCGCGCATCGCTCTATGCCGTGCAGACGCCGCAGTGCTTCCGCCGCAGCCTGTATCTGCAGGCGCTGTCGGCAGTTACCGGCGAAAAGGCAAGCCTTGTCACCGATGATTGCAGCCTGTTTGAGCTGGCGGGCCTGCCCGTCACCCTGACCGAGGGCGATTACGCCAACTACAAGATCACCACCAAAGAGGATCTACAAAAGGAGAAAACCATGCGCATTGGCCACGGATATGATGTTCACCGCTTAGTAGAGGACCGCAAGCTCATTCTGGGCGGCGTTGAGATCCCGTTTGAAAAGGGCCTGCTGGGTCATTCCGATGCCGATGTGCTGCTGCACGCGGTCATGGATGCCGTGCTGGGTGCGGCGGCGCTGGGGGACATCGGTCAGCATTTCCCCGACAACGACCCCGCCTACAAGGGTGCGGACTCGCTGCAGCTGACCCGCGAGGTGGCAAAGATCATCGCCGCCCACGGCTACAGGGTCGGCAACATTGATGCAACGATTCTTTGCCAGCGCCCGAAGCTGGCCCCCCACATCCCCGCAATGCGCGAGAAGATTGCCGATGCCTTCGGTCTGCCGGTGGACGCCGTCAGCGTCAAGGCCACGACCGAGGAGCATCTCGGCTTTACCGGCGAGGGGCTTGGCATTGCCGCCCACGCCGTTGCACTGATCGAGTGAAACCATCATCCTGACCCGGAAAGGGGGACGCGGCAACCATGCTGCCCAACCAGACGCTCAACGCTATTTTAAGCAGTTTGCGCACCTTTGACCCGCTGTCCGACACGCTGGACATCCTGATCATATCGTTTGTGTTTTACCAGCTTTTGCAGTTCGCCCGCAAATCCCGCGCGGGCCAGCTTGTCAAGGGCATCCTTCTGATTCTGGTGTTCTACGGTCTGGCGGTTATGCTGAACCTGAAGACCGTCACATGGGCGCTGAACAATGTCATCACCATCGGCTTTATGGCTGCGGTGGTCATCTTCCAGCCGGAGCTGCGCCGCACGCTGGAGCGGATGGGCCAAAGCACGATGTGGGCCAACCTGATGCTCGGCAATCGGCGCAGCGACCCCTCGCTGCGCGGTGCATGGCAGAGCGCGGTTGTTGCGATCTGCGATGCGGCAGAACAGCTTTCGGACACCCGCACGGGCGCCCTGATGGTGCTTGAGCGCAACAACAATCTGGACGAGATCATCCGCACCGGCACGCCGATGCACGCCGATGTGATCCCCGAAATGCTGGGAACGATCTTCTATGAGGGGACGCCCCTGCATGACGGTGCAGTCGTGATTCGGGACGGTGTGATCGTTGCGGCCGGCTGCGTGCTGCCGCTGTCCAACAACCTCGAGATGGGCAAGGATATGGGTACGCGCCACCGCGCCGGTCTTGGCATGAGTGAGAACTCCGATGCCATCGTTGTCATTGTCAGTGAGGAGACCGGCATTATCTCGATGGCCAAAAACGGCGTTCTGATCCGCCGTCTGGACCGTCAGAACCTGTTCAATCTGCTGCAGGAGGAGATCGTTCCCCCTGAGGAAGCCGAGGCCGAAAAGGCCTCGCCGCTGCAAAGGCTGCTGCGCAAGGGAGGTGCACTGAACCATGCCAAGCCCGAATAAGCCCGCCGCCCCGGGGCCGATGGGGGCAGTGCCCAAGGGACCGCGCACCTTCTGGAACAACTCAGTCTTTATGATGGTGCTGGCGCTCATCATGGGTTTTGCGACCTGGACCATTGTGACGGTCTACATCGACCCCCAAGGCTCCAAGACAGTGACCAAGGTACCCATCAACTACACCAGCGGTGCCTCCGCCTACACCTCTCAGGGACTGGACATCGTGGAAAAGCCTGACATCGAGGGCGTTACCGTCAAGGTCGAGGGCAACGGCACGATCATCGGCAACATTCAGAACTCCGACATCATGGTCTATCCCAGCTATGCCGGTGTCAGCGGCCCGGGCAAGGTGACGCTGCGCCTGCAGGCCCGCGTGACCAACACGACCGACTTCCCCGGGGACATCGAGTGTACGGTCGAAAGCCCTGATACCATTGATGTTGTCTTTGATGAGGTGAGCGAAAAGACCTTCCCGGTCACGGTGGACGCCTCCGCCGTGCCGATCTCCAACGGCTATATGCTCAATAAGACCACTGCTGTGCCCGCTGAGATCACGCTGCGCGGCCCCACGAGCGAACTGGATCAGGTGTCCAGCATCGTGGCCCCTGTGCAGATCGACGGCGAGCTGGCCGATACCACGACCGTGCCCGCAACCCTGCAGCTGCGGGATGAGGTCGGCAATGTCTTTACGCCGCAGTATATCTCGATGGAGAGCGACTCCGCCAATGTGACACTGACCGTTTATCAGGTGCGGGAGCTGCCGCTCAAGGTGGATTTCATCGGCACGCCGAACGGCTTTGATGTGGAAAGCCTGCATTATTCGCTCACCCAACAGACGCTGCGCGTGGCAGGCCCGGCCCGCACCATCAGCACGCTGGAATCCCTGACCGTCACCGATTTTGACCTTGCCCGCGAGTTTGAGCCGGGCCGCGACTACCAGCGGCTGATCGAGCTGCCGGCCGGTATCGTTTCGCTGGACGGTGTGACCAATGTGACGCTGGATTTTGACACCTCCGAGATGGGCTCCACCAAGCTGAATGTATCGAACATCCGCGCCATCAATGTACCCAGCAACTATGAGCTGCAGATACTCTCCAGCCTTGTCAGCGGCGTCACGCTCTACGGCCCGGCGGATGAGATCGAAAAGCTGAACGCCGACAGCATTGTGGCGCAGATCGACTGCCAGAGCCTGAACCTGACAGTGGGCCAGCAGACGATTGCCGTCAGCATCCAGATCCCGTCCGCGACCCGCATCTTTGCCACCGGCAGCTATACCGTCCAGTGTGAGGTCACATCGAAGTAACGCAACGCAGTAGGGGCCGGGCATGCCCGGCCCGCAGCCTACAGGAAACCGCTCTATAACGGGAAAGCCGAGGGCCGGACATGTCCGGCCCCTACATGGCGCATACAAAATACCATCGTTTAAGGAACCTTATCTATGCTTCTAGTCCGCAATATCCGCCTGCCGCTGACCTGCCCCGACCCGGACGCCGAGGCGGCGGCCAAGGCTTTGGCCATTCTCCGCGTGCCCGCCCGCAAGGCGGCGCACTGCGGTGTGGCAAAGCTCAGCGTGGACGCCCGGCACGGTGCGCCGGTGCTTGTCTACACCATCGCAGTCACGCTCAAGGACGAGGGTGAGGAATCGGCACTGGCCGGGGCCTCGCCCTGCGTCTGTTTCACACAGCCGCCTGCCTTTACCTTTCCCCGGGGCAAAATGCCGCTGGCACACCGCCCGGTGGTCGTGGGCCTTGGCCCGGCGGGCCTCTTTGCCGCGCTGCTGCTGGCCCGCAGCGGCTACCGCCCGCTGGTGCTGGAGCGCGGCCCCGCCCTCGATGAGCGCATCCGCGCGGTCAGCCATTTTGAAAAGACCGGTGAGCTGGATTCGAATGCCAACATCCAGTTTGGCGAGGGCGGCGCGGGGACCTTCTCGGATGGCAAGCTGACCACCCGTGTCGGCGACCCGCTGTGCGCCTTTGTGACGGGGGCGTTCCTCGACCACGGCGCGCCGGCAGATATTGCCTGGCGGCAAAAGCCGCATGTCGGCACCGACCTTCTGCGGGATGTGATCCGCAGCATTCGTGGGGAGATAGAGTCTCTGGGCGGGGAGGTGCGGTTCAATACGGCGCTGACCGGCCTGCAGATCCGAAACGGTGCCTTGACCGGCATTGACACCACGGCGGGCAGCGTTGCCTGTGAGCAGCTTATCCTCGCCGTGGGGCACAGCGCCCGGGATACCTTTGCCATGCTGCATGAGTTGGGCCTGCCGCTTGCGTGCAAGCCCTTCTCGGTCGGCTTCCGCGCTGAGCATCTGCAGACGGAGATCGACAAAAGTCTGTACCACGGTGCGGCAGAGCACCCGGCGCTGCCGAAGGGCGAGTACCAGCTCAGCCAGCATGTCAGCGGCGGGCGCTGCGTCTATACCTTCTGCATGTGCCCGGGCGGCACGGTCTGCGCCGCCGCCAGTGAGGAGGGCGGCGTTGTCACCAACGGCATGAGCCTGCACGCCCGCGACGGCAAAAACGCCAATGCGGCGGTGGTCGTCAGTGTGGACGGCAGTGACTTTGACAACGACCCGGTTAAGGCGGTGGCGTTCCAGCGTCAGCTTGAGCAGGCCGCTTACCGCGCGGGCGGCGGGGAATACCGCGCCCCGGCGCAGACGGTCGGCAGCTTTTTGGCAGGGGGCAGCGCGTTGGCGCTGGACCGTGTGGAGCCGACCTACCCCCGGGGTGTGACGCCCTGCGATCTCGGCAGCCTGCTCCCCACGGAGTTGGGCGGTGCCCTGCGCGAGGGTCTGACGGCCTTTGGCCGCAAGCTGGCAGCCTACCGCGCCCCCGATGCCGTGCTGACGGGTCTTGAAACCCGCACCAGCAGCCCGGTGCGCCTTGAGCGCGGTAAAGAGAATCTGCAGTGTACCGGTCTGAGCGGCCTTTACCCCTGCGGTGAGGGTGCTGGTTATGCAGGCGGCATCATGACCGCCGCCGTGGACGGTGTGCGCTGTGCCGCCGAGCTGATGAAGAATTGGGCACCTGCAGAATGACCCGAGACGGCGGCCAGGGGACTGGCCGGCCCTACCGTGGGGTGCAGATGTAGGGCGGTCAGTCCTCTGACCGCCGCACGGCAGCAGACGATAAAAACAAACAGATGGGACAAACCATGCCAGATAACAAACACAATTACGAATATAACTACGACCTTGGCGATGTGATCGACAATGCGGTCGAGATGGGCAGCCGGATCGGCTCCTCCGTGTTGGGCAGCATTGCCGATGCGCTGGAGCAGGCGGGCGATGCCATGGGCGTGAAACAACCGGACAGCTTTTCCGCGTGGAAGCGCCGCCTGGAGCGCAAGTGGAAAAACGGAGGCCAGTCTGTCGGCGTTGCGCTGACGGCGGTTGGCTGGACCTTTGCAGGCTGCTTTGGCATCGCGGCGTTCGTGCTGGGCATCCTGACGGCAGTCGGCGCAGGGCCGCTGGGGCTTTCCCAACAGGATTTTATAGCCCTGCCGATTCTGACGGCCGTGTTTTACCCCACAACGCTCGGCTTCCTCTTTATGGCCATCGTGGGCATGAAAAAGCTGGCCTATTTCAGCCGCCTGCGCAAGCTGCTGCGCGCTGCCAATGACTGGACTTGTGACCTGCCCGCGCTGGCCCGCAAGGCACAGATCAAGCAGGAAAAGGCCTATGAAACCGTTGCAAAGGCTGTGGCGAACGGGGATCTTCCCAACGCGGCCATTTCCGATGATTACAGCACCCTCTATCTGGATGATTCGCTCCTGCCATCCGCGCCGCAGCCCGCTGCCGCACCGCAGCCGGCATCTACTGCGCCGCTGACCGAGGCCGAGCAGTTCCAGCGCGAGGGCGTGGATTTTCTGAACTATTTAAAGGCTTGCTGCGGCAGACTTGGCAGCGATGCCGATGAAGAATTGGTGCAGATGCGCAAGATCTGCGCGTCCATTCTTGGCTTTGTGCATAACCACCCCGAGCAGCTTGGCCGGGTGCGCCGCTTCCGCGAATATTACCTGCCCACGACCCGCAAGCTGCTCGATACAGCGCAGGGTCTTGGCGATACGGACACCGCCAATGCCGCTGAGATACGCCGCGACATCACCGGCATTTTGCACACGCTGAATCAGGCATATGCAAAGCTATATGATACGCTGCTGCAGGATGTGAGCATGGATGTTTCGACCGAGATCGACACGCTGGAAACAATGCTGCGGCAGGACGGCCTGACCCATGATTTTGAATCTGATTTTAACACAAGGAGCTAAACTGTATGAATTACCCTGCGTGGCAACTGAAAAAGGGCGATCCCGCCGCCGAAACCTCGCTGGCGGGTGCCGGGTGCGGTGTACTGCTGCGCCGGGTGCTGGCCGCCCGCGGCTGTACCGAGCCCGCCGCTGCGCAGGCAATGCTGGGGCAGGGCGAACCGCTCAGTGATCCGTTCCTGCTCAAGGATATGGACAAAGCGGTCGCCCGCATCGAACAGGCCGTTGAAAACGAGGAGCTCATGGTCATCTACGGTGACTATGATGTGGACGGTATCTCGGCAACGGCTATTTTGTACGAATGTCTCACCAGTCAGGGGGCGCATGTGCGCTGCAAGCTGCCCACGCGCGGTTCCGGCTACGGCCTGACCCGCGCTGCGCTTGAATCGCTGGCACAGAAGGGCTTCAGGCTGGTCGTGACGGTGGACAACGGCATCTCCGCCGTGGAGGAGGCTGCCTGCGCCAGAGAGCTGGGGCTGGATCTTATCATCACTGACCACCATCTGCCGGGTGATACGCTGCCCGATGCCGTTGCTGTGGTGGACCCCAAGCGGGCCGACGATGAAAGCCCGTTTAAGGATCTGTGCGGCGCGGGCGTTGCCTTTAAGCTCTGCGCCGCGCTGGAGGGCTGCGACCCTGCCGAGCTTTTGGAGATGTACGGCGAGCTTGCCGCGCTCGGCACGGTAGCCGATGTCATGCCGTTGGTGGGGGAAAACCGCACCATCGTCCGGGAGGGGCTGGACCTTCTGCAGGATACGATGCGCCCCGGCCTGCACGCCCTGCTGGAAAGCGCAGGCTGTGCCGGAAAGCCGGTCACGGCAGATACGGTAAGCTACAGTCTGGCCCCGCGCCTGAACGCGGCGGGCCGCATGGATAATGCTGCCGTGGCGCTCAAGCTGCTGCTCTGCGGGGACGAGGAGCAGGCAACCGGCATTGCGGACCGTCTGGCAGAGATCAACACCGAGCGTCAGCAGACCGAGCAGCAGGTGTTTGCCGCCGCGTTGGAGACGCTGGAAAAAGACCCTGCCCGCACCCGGGACCGGGTGCTTGTCGTCAGCGGTGAGGACTGGCACCCCGGTGTCATCGGCATCGTGGCCGCGCGCCTTATGGAGCGGTTCGGCCGCCCGGTCATCGTTATTTCGATGCATGAGGGCGAGGGACGCGGCAGCGGCCGTGCCCCTGACCCGTTTGATCTGCACAGCGCGCTGGCGGGGTGCGCACAGTATCTGACCCGTTTCGGCGGCCATGCGGCAGCAGCCGGTGTCGAAATTGAGGAGGACAACCTGTCCGCCTTCCGTCAGGCCATCAATGCCTGGGCTGCCGACCACGCCGCGCAGCCCGAGGCCGTCAGCCTGCAGCTTGATGCCGCCGTTACGCTGGGGGAGCTGAGCCTTGACAATGTGCAGGAGCTGGGCCGTCTGGCCCCCTTCGGCCGCGAAAACCCCACACCGGTGCTGCTGGTACAGCACGCCCTTGTGGACGGCATCTGGCCGATGGGCAGCGAGGGGCGGCACACCCGCCTGCGCCTGCGGCAGGGCAGCGATACCCTGTTTGCATCGACCTTCGGCGTTGCACCGCAGGCGTTTGCCTACCCGGTGGGCAGCGAGGTCGAGGCTGCCCTCGAGGTGTCGATCTTCAACGGGCGCAGCGGGCCGATGGTGTCGGCGCATCTCAAGGCCATCCGACCCGCCGGGCTGGGCAATACCCCCAGCGAGCAGGCCGCATGGTTTGAAGCGTTCCGCACCGGCGGCACCCTGCCTGCGGACCGTGCCGCTGTGCTGCTGCCGGACCGCGCCGACACCGTGGCGCTCTACCGCCGCATCCGCATGGGGCAGGTGGCTGCAGCGGACCTGCAGCCGGTCTTTGCGGCGCAGGGCGTGCAGAATACCGGCCGTATGCTGGCCAGCCTGACCGCACTGCAGGAACTGGGCCTGATCGAGGAGCAGGACGGCCGCTGGCTGCCTGTGCCGGTCACGGCCAAGCAGGATCTGGCCAGTGCGCCGGTTTTGCAGCGTTTGGCGACCATGGCGAAACAAGGATAAAACGCGGTTTTATCCGGGATTGTAGGGGCGGATGCTCGCATCCGCCCGCGGAGCGTGGCGACAACGGCGATGTTCCCGGGTCGATGCCGAGCATCGACCCCTACAAAGAGCTGTGCGATTTTATAAAAACGGAGAGGGAATGGACCATGGAAAACACAACCGTGCAGGAAGTAAAAATGCCCATCACCTATGACGACCTGAAGGCAAGTATGATCGACAGCGGCCGTCCGTATGACTTTGAGATGATCGACCGCGCCTACGAGCTGGCCGCCAAGGCGCATGGTGAGCAGCGCCGCCGCAGCGGCGAGCCGTATATCTGTCATCCGCTTTCCGTGGCGCAGATCCTTGTGGAGCTGGGTATGGACAGCGAGAGCATTGCTGCAGCCCTGATGCACGATGTGGCGGAGGATACCCCCGTATCGGTAACGGAGATCCGGCAGAAGTTCGGCCCCGAGGTCGCGCTGCTTGTTGACGGCGTTACCAAGCTGACCCAGATCAAGTTCTCCAATGTCGAGGACCGTCAGGCCGAGAACCTGCGCAAGATGCTGCTGGCGATGAGTCAGGATGTCCGCGTCATGATCATCAAGCTCTGCGACCGGCTGCACAATATGCGCACCGGTGACGCCTGGCCGGAGCAGAAGCGCCGCGACAAGGCCCTTGAAACGATGGAGGTCTATGCGCCCATCGCCCACCGCCTCGGTATCTCCAACATCAAGGAGGAGCTGGAGGACCGCAGTCTGCACTATCTGGACCCGGTCGGCTATGAGACGATCCGTGACCTGCTGAACAAGCATGGCGATGAGTTTCTGCATCAGGTCTGCCATACCATCGCCAAGCATCTGGCGGAAAACGGCATCCAGAAGGCCACCATCCGCCACCGCGTCAAGAGCATCTACGGCATCTACCGCAAGATGTATATGCAGAACAAGGACTTTGAGGAGATCTACGACATCTACGCCGTCCGCATCATTCTGGATAATGTCCCCGAGTGTTACACGGCGCTGGGTCTGATCCACGATATGTACCATCCGCTGCCGAACCGCTTTAAGGATTACATCTCGACCCCGAAGCCCAACGGCTACCAGTCCCTGCACACGACAGTCATCGGCCGCGAGGCCATCCCGTTTGAGGTGCAGATCCGCACATGGGATATGGACCGCATGGCGGAGTACGGCATCGCCGCCCACTGGAAGTACAAGGCCGGCATCACCGGCAGCGGCGATAAGCTGGATGAGCGGCTGGCGTGGGTGCGCCAGCTTTTGGAAAGCCAGCGCTCGAGTGCTGATGCCACCGACCTGCTCAGCGACATCAAGAGCGACCTGCTGCCGGAGGAGGTATTTGCCTTTACCCCGCGCGGCGATGTCATCAACCTGCCGGCCGGTGCCACGACCATCGACTTTGCCTACGCCATCCATTCGGCTGTCGGCAACCGCATGATCGGCGCAAAGGTCAACAACCGCATCGTGCCGATCGACCACAAGGTCCAGACCGGTGAGATCATCGAGATCATCACCGGCCCTGAAAACCGCGGCCCCAGCCGTGACTGGCTCAACATCGTCAAGACGAGCGAGGCCAAAAATAAGATCCGCAACTGGTTTAAAAAGGAGCGGCGGGAGGAAAATATCCAAGAGGGGCGCGATGCGCTTGAGCGCGAGATGCGCCGCAACCTCATGACGCTGAGCGATGAGCAGCGCCCCGTCTTTATGGAGGCGCTGGCCCGCCGCAACCGCTGCAACAGCGTGGAGGAGATGTACGCCGCCATCGGCTACGGCGGGTTGCAGCTCTCCCGCATGCTGCCCAAGCTGAAGGAGGAGTACACCAGACTGCAGGCCACCGAGCCGCGGCCGGTTACGGTCGAGCTCAAACGGATGCACTCCTCCGAGGGCGTCGTGGTGGAGGGCATCGACAACTGCCCCATCAAGTTCGCCAAGTGCTGCTCACCGCTGCCCGGCGATGAGATCGTCGGCTTTGTCACCCGCGGGTTTGGTGTTTCCATCCATAAGCGGGACTGTGCCAACGCCCGCGAGAGCATGCGCCACCCCGAGAATATCGACCGCTGGGTCCGCGCCTACTGGGATGACGAGGCTCGCGAAAGCTATAAGGCAACGCTCGATATCGTCTGTATGGACCGCCCGAACCTTGTGTCGGATGTAGCACTGGCGCTGGGCGATATGCGCGTGCCTATCTACTCGCTGACGGCGCGCGCCGCCGAGCAGGGACGCGCCCGGATGAGCGTGACGGTGGGCATCACCAACACCGAGCATCTCAACAGCGTTGTGGCCCGCCTGAAAAAGATCAAGGATGTCGTCAGTGTGACGAGAAACTGAGTTTGAAGGCCTTCCCCTGAGGGGGAAGGTGCCCCGAAGGGTCGGATGAGGGGCAAGCTTTCCGCGATAACCCGTGAATGGGTGGCTGCCGTAACGCCGCCCCTCATCAGTCGCCTACGGCGCCAGCTTCCCCCAAGGGGGAAGCCTTACATGGAAGGAGCACCCTATGCGAGCAATCATTCAGCGCGTAACCCGCGCAAGCGTTACGGTCAACGGCGGTGAGCCGCGCGCCATCGGCCCGGGTCTGGTCATCCTGCTGGGCGTGCGTGAAACCGATGAGATCGATATTGTGCCGAAGCTGGCTGACAAATGCGCGCACCTGCGCATTTTTGAGGACGAGGACGGCAAGCTGAACCGCAGCGCGGTCGAACTGGGCTATTCGGCGCTGGTGGTGTCGAACTTCACCCTGTACGGCGATACGGCCAGAGGCAAGCGCCCAAGCTTCAGCCATGCCGCCAAGGGGGAACTGGCGGTGCCGTGCTATGAAAAATTCCTTGATGAGATGAATCGGCAGGGCCTGCAGGAGGTCAAGCACGGCGAATTCGGCGCGGACATGCAGATCGACCTTGTGAACGATGGCCCGGTGACCATCGTGATCGATACCGACGAGTGGAAAAAGTAAGCAAAATTCAAGGGAGGACGCAATGAACATCCAGCATATCCACGGCGTTCCGCCGCTGTACACGAATACCTTTTTAATTATCACGAACGCCAAGCACGGCATCCTGATCGATGCCGCGGCCGAGCCTGCCACCTATCAGAAGGCGCTGGAGGAGGCGGGCGCAACGCTGAGCCATATCCTGCTGACCCACGGTCACTACGACCATGCGGGGGCGGTGGCAGCCCTCAAAAAAGCAACCGGCTGCAAGGTCTATATGGACCCGGCCGATGCGGCGGGCAGCCAGCTGCTGCCCCTGACACCCGATGTCATCACGGACACATGGCCGGCGGGTGACGAGCTTACGATCGATGAGCTGACCTTCAAGATCTACCACACCCCCGGCCACACGCCGGGCGGCGTCTGCCTGTCCTGCTATGGGCTGCTGTTCAGCGGTGACACGCTGTTTGCAGGCTCCTGCGGGCGGACGGATTTCCCCGGCGGCAGCATGCAGGAGATGGCAAAAAGCCTGTCCCTGCTGGCAGAACTGCCGCTGCCCGATGCAACAAAAGTCCTGCCCGGGCATGAGGATTTTACCACCCTTGGGCAGGAGCGCCGCTCCAACCCCTATATGAATGAGGCATGGTTTTGATGCAGATCATTTTACGCGGCCCCGCAGCGGGCTATGAAGCTGAGCATACCGCACGGCTGTTTTTCCCCGGTGCGGAGAAGTCGGAAAATCTCCCGCAGGAGGGTGATTTTGTGCTGGCGCAGAGCCACCAATGCACCGATCTGGCCCTGCTGCGCCTCAACGGTAAGCTGCAGTGGCAAACCGCCCTGCGCCCGCAGGGCGAGGATGCGGAGTACGCCCTGTGCCGGCTGCTGTACGGTATGCTCTGCCGGGCAACCGGCATTACGCCGCCATGGGGCATGATGACCGGTGTGCGGCCGGTGCGCATCATTCACGACATGCGCGCAGCCGGTGCGGGTGAGGACGAGATACGCGCGCGCTTCCTTGACCACTTTGGCTGCGCGCCGGAAAAGTTTGCGCTTGCGCTCGGCATTGCCGACCTGCAAAAGCCGGTTCTGGACGCCGCCGACCCGATGGACTGCAGCGTCTATGCGGGCATCCCGTTCTGCCCGACCCGGTGCAGCTACTGCAGCTTTGTCTCCCGCACGGTGGGAGATAAAGCCACCCGTGCGCTTGTGCAGCCCTATGTCGATAAGCTTTGTGAGGAGCTGACCGCCATCCGCCGGACCGCCGACCGCGCCGGGCTGCATATCCGCACCTTCTATATCGGCGGCGGCACGCCCACCAGCCTGAACGCGCCGCAGCTGGAACAGCTGATGTCCCACATCGCCAAGACCTTTGATTTAGCGAAACTGGACGAATACACCGTTGAGGCCGGCCGCCCCGACTGCACCGATGCTGAAAAGCTGCGCATCATCAAAAAATACGGCGCGACGCGTATTTCCATCAACCCACAGACCTTCTCGGACACGGTCTTGCAGAACATCGGCCGCCGCCACACAGCGCAGGATATTATCGACTGTTTTGCGGCCGCGCGCGCTGCAGGGCACACCAACATCAATATGGACCTGATCGCGGGCCTGCCGGGGGACACGGTTGAAGGCTTTGCAGCCAGCCTGCGTCAGGCCATCGAGCTTGCGCCGGAGAACATCACGGTCCACACGCTGACCCTCAAGCGGGCGTCCAACATCGTGGTCGAGCATCGCACTGCCGACTATGCCGATGTTGCCGCCATGCTCGACAGCTGCCGTATGCTGGCCGAGGCCGGCTACCGACCCTACTATATGTACCGCCAGAAGGGCACGCTGCAGAATCTGGAAAATATCGGCTGGGCCAAGCCGGGTTTTGAGTGTCTGTATAATATCTATATTATGGAAGAGGTCCACACCATTCTTTCGGCCGGTGCGGGCGGCTCCACCAAGCTTGTCATTCCGGGGCAGCGCCGCGGCAAGATCGAGCGCATCTTCAACTTCAAATATCCCACCGAGTACATCGACCGCTTTGCGGAGCTTCTCGACCGCAAAAAGGCCGTGGAGGATTTCTATGCACGTTACACATCGCAAACGCTTCATCAGCCGTGATCTTGTGGCGCTGGCCGCGCGCAGCCCGCAGGAGCTGGCGGCCCTGAGCGAGCAGCATTATCACGACCAGATCGAGAGCATCGCCGATGAGGTGCTGGCGGCAGGCCAGCGCATCGTCATGCTGACCGGCCCGTCCGCTGCGGGCAAGACGACCTCGGCCCATAAGATCGCCGGGGCCATCGCGGCGCGCGGCCACAGCAGTCAGGTCGTCAGTCTGGATGATTTTTATATCGGGGAGGGGAAATACCCCAAAAATCCCGATGGCAGCGATGATTATGAGAGTCTGGAGTCACTGGATCTGGAGCGGCTGCATTTTTGCCTGAAGGAGCTGTACACAACCGGCATCTGTGAGGCGCCGGTGTTTGACTTTACACTTCAGCAGCCCAGCGGCACCCGCCGCATTGATGCCCGCGGCGGTGTGGTCATCATCGAGGGTCTGCACGCCCTGAACCCGGCCCTGACCGAGGAACTGCCTGCCGGGGCCGCCCTCTGCCTGTATGCGGGCCTGCGGGAGGAATACGCCGACAGCAGCGATGCCTGCTGTCTGGCCACCCGTGACATCCGGCTGGCGCGGCGCATCGTGCGGGATTACCTGTTCCGCGGGCACGGGGCTGCCTTCACGCTGGGGCTGTGGGGCCATGTCTGCGCGGGCGAGGAACGGTTCATCAAGCCCTACAAGCCGCGCGCCAACCTGCTGCTGGATACGACCCACACCTATGAGGTCTGCCTGTGGCGCACCGTGCTGGACGCGATGCCTGCCGACCCGGAGCTGACCCCCGTGCAGGCCCGCCAGCTGGAGGCCCTGCGCGCAAGGTTTGACGCATTTCCGGCGCTGGGCACCGAGCTTGTGCCCCAAAACAGCCTGCTGCGGGAGTTTATTGGTAAATAATGCCGTACAATTCACGGAAAATATACATTTGCGCGTTGCAAACCGCGCCGCAATAGGCTATAATAGACCTAAATCGCACGGCACAGATGCCGTGTTCAGGCAAGAAGAAAGAGGTGCTTGACTATGTTTGAACTGGATATTGAGATGCTGAAGGAACAGGGCCTGCAGTTGGTGGATTCCGCTAAAAAGACGGCGCAGGATCTGGCAGACAAGGGCAAAAACAAGCTGGATCTTCTGAACCAGCAGGCACGACTGTCCAAGGCACAGCGCCAGCTGGGCGCTCTGGTCTACAGCCTGCACAAGGCCGGTGAGGAGAACCCCGCACTGGTCGAAAAGTATATCGACGCCGTGGCAGAGGTCGAGAAGGCCATTGAGGAGATCAAGGCCGGCATGACCGAGGACGAGCGCGCAGAGGTCGAGGCACAGGAGGCCGCCGACGCCGCCGAGGATGCCCCCGAGCAGGAGCAGGAGGAGGAGATCGAGGAGGAGCCCATCCAGCTGCGCGGCGAGACCAAGATCTGCCCCGTCTGCAAGGCCGAGGTCGATGGCGACGCGCTGTTCTGCAACCATTGCGGCGCACAACTGTAAAACAACACTGCAGCGAAAAAAAGCAGCCGGGCGGACGGCCAACGCTTGACAAATCCGCCGATTTGTGTAAAATGTAGCGTATTGCATTTCTGTGAGCGCGGAGAAGGTCTATGAACGCATACCCCGAAAAACAGCAGTATACGGCAGACGACCTGATAGCGATCATTGCGATCCTGCGGGATCCGGACTGCGGCTGCCCATGGGACAAGGTGCAGACCCACACCTCGATCCGGATGAACTTCCTTGAGGAAGCCTACGAGGCAGTGGATGCCATCGACCTGAATGACCCCGAGCTTCTCTGTGAGGAGCTGGGCGATGTGATGATGCAGGTGGTCTTTCACGCGCAGATCGAGCGGGAGGCCGGTCACTTTACCTTTGACGAGGTATGTGACGGTGTCTGCCGCAAGCTCATCGAGCGTCACCCGCATATTTTTGGCGGGGACGAGAGCATAAAAGATTGGGATTCGCTCAAGAATAAGGAAAAGGGCCGTCTGACCCTTGCAGATGATCTCGAAAGCGTCCCCAAGGCGCTGCCTGCCCTGATGCGCGCCGCCAAGCTGCAAAAGCGCGCTGCCCGCTACGGCGTGCAGACAGAGTCGGCAGCCGATACGGTCGCTGCTGCGGCTGCGGCAGTTGAGACCGCACCGGACAAGGCCCGGGCGGAGCAGGCGATGGGGCAACTTCTGTTTGCCGCTGCGGCGCTTGCACGCAGTGCAGGCATCGACCCGGAGCAGGCCCTGCAGAAATGCAACGCTGCGTTTACTACAGCGCACGCCGACAACCCAGAAAGCTAAGAAGTGAGCCGAGCGGGACGGAGTTTTCCGCAGCTGCTTTTTGCTGATATAACACTTTGGAGGTATAATACCATGACGAAAGTTGAACTGATCGCCGCTGTTGCGAATGAAGCTAACCTGACCAAGAAGGACGCCGAGGCTGCTGTCAACAGCGCCCTGAACGCCATCACCAACGCCCTGAAGGAGGGCGACAAGGTCGCACTGGTCGGCTTCGGCACCTTCGAGGTCCGTGAGCGCCCTGCACGCAAGGGCCGCAACCCCCAGACCGGTGAGGAGATCACCATTGAGGCCTCCAAGCTGCCCGCTTTCAAGGCCGGCAAGGCCCTGAAGGACTCCGTTCAGTAAGTAATGGTCCGCTCCGCCCCGCCGCGCTTCTGCGGCGGGGCGGTTTTGTATCGAAAGGAAAACATCTATGCGTCTGGATAAATACCTGAAGGTCAGTCGTGTTATCAAGCGCCGCACCCTCGCCAACGAGGTTGCGGACGCGGGCCGTGTGCTGGTCAACGGCAAGCCTGCCAAGGCCAGCTATACCGTAAAGCTCGGCGACATCATTGAGGTCACCTTCGGCAACCGCCCTGTCAAGATCCGCGTCCTGTCCGATGTGGAGCAGAAGGGCAAGGATGTCGCACGGGAAATGTTTGAGATCATCGAGGAATAATGCCCCGCCGCCCGGCGCGGGGTTCTAAACGCGGTGCCTGCCGCATACAGTATCACTGTAACCAAGCAGGGGAGGGACCGTCATGCCGGAAACAAAACTGGAGCCGCGCGCCGGCCAGCCGCAGCAGCAAAGCCACGGCCTTGCCCTGCGGGACCGCCGCCATCTGGCCGTGACCGGTGTCAGCCGTGTCATCAGCTGTGATGAAAGTGCCGCTGTGCTGGAAACGCCGCTCGGCAATCTGACCGTCGGCGGGCAGGAGCTGCAGATCGGGGAGCTGTCCACCCAGAGCGGGCAGGTGCAGATCTCCGGCAGGATCGAATACCTGCAGTATGCGGAAAATCAGCAGTCCGGCGGCGGTCTGCTGGCGCGGCTCTTCCGTTAGATGGCCCCGTCACCCGCCCCGTGGGCGGTGCTGGGGGATGTGCTGTGGTGCCTTGGGCTGGGCTGTCTGCTGGCGGGCGTGCGGGATGCCGTGTGCCTTGCACTGGGGGAGGGCGCGCTGCGCTGCTTTTTCCGGGATATAGCGGCCTTTGCCGCAGCGGCGGTGCTGGTCTGCGGCTTCGCTGCCGGGGCCAGTGCGGGCGGTCTGGCCCGCTGGTATATGAGCGCCGCGCTGCTGCTGGGGGCTGTATGCTGGCACTGGACCGTGCAGCCCGCCGTACACCGCTGTGCGGCGGCAGCCGCCGCCTGCCTGCTGGCACCGCTGCATGCGGTGGAAAAAACCGCCGTCAAGCCCCTCAAAAAGCGCCTAGCCGCCGCCCGCAGCCGCCGCAGAGAGCGCAAAAAGGCAAAAAAGTCCGAAAAAAAGCAAAAATCCGCTGAAAAACAGTTGCAAAAACCTTCGACCATATTATATAATTAGCTACAAGTGGTTGTGCGTGCATTTTTGGGAAAGGGGGCATCCCACTATGAGCAAAAACAGGGGACAGTCCCAGCGTGGGTTCCTGCCGTGGTGGATCACCGTTCCGGTGTTTCTGATCGTCTGCGGCTCGCTGTTCGTCAATCTCGTGCAGTATCAGGTGTCCATTGCATCCAAGCAGCAGGAGCTGCAGTCTGTGCAGAACCAGCTGAGCACACAACTTACCGAAAACGCCGAGTTGTCCGGCACGCTGGATCAGGGCGAAAGCGCTATTATCGAGCGCTACGCCCGGGAGCAGGGCTACGCCAAGCCCAACGAGCGCGTCTTTGTGGACATCAGCGGCAAATAAATCGTTTTCAGCGGGGACGCTTTGCGGCAGCCCCCCTGGCATAAAAATTACATTTAAAGGGGTATCATAGTTTGGCATTACAAGTTGGGGATATTGTCGAGGGCAAGGTCACTGGTATCAAGCCGTTCGGCGCGTTCGTTTCTCTGCCGGAGGGCAAGACCGGTCTTGTCCACATCTCCGAGGTTTCCTACGAGTTTGTGCAGGATCTTTCCACGGTGCTCAGTGATGGGCAGACGGTTTCCGTCAAGGTGATCTCGATCGCACCGGACGGCAAGATCGCATTGTCCATCAAGCGCACCCAGCCCGCGCCGGAGCGCGGCCCGCGCCAGCAGCACGGTGAGCGCACTGCAGGCGGCAGTGACCGCCGCCCGGCCCCGCGCCCCAAGCGTGAGGAAAAGCCCCGCGTCTGGCAGCCCAAGCCTGCCGCACCTCAGGGCGATATGAGCTTTGAGGACATGATGGCCCGCTACAAGACCCGCAGCGAGGAAAAGATCGCGGATCTCAAGCGCGTGACGGAGAACCATCGCGGTGGATATTCCCGCCGCCGCGGCTGATACCGGCTGCGAAAGCCATACAAAGCCATACAATGAACGGCCCTATCCTGACGGCTGTCAGCCGCCGGGCTGGGGTCTTTTTGCAATTTTACAATACAAAATGTAGGGGGATAGCCATTGCTCGCCCCTACACAATTCACGGCATATCAACAAGAAAGGACACCTATGTCTACACTTTACACGATGGTCGCGCCCTGCTTCTTCGGTACCGAATCCACGCTGAACTTTGAGGTCAAGCGTCTGGGCGCACAGAATATTCAGGTAACGGACGGCCGTGTGGCATTTCAGGGCGGGGCGGATATGATCGCGGCCGCCAACCTGAACCTGCGCACTGCCGAGCGCGTGCTGCTGCTGCTGGCTACCTACAAGGCCACTACCTTTGATGAACTGTTTGACGGCTGCTACGCCATCGCGTGGGAGGAGCTGCTCCCCGCCAACGCGGCCTTCCCGGTCAAGGGCTCGAGCCTGTCCAGCCAGCTGTCCAGCGTCCCTGCCTGCCAGAGCATCGTAAAAAAAGCCATCGTCAAGCGGCTGATGAACGGCCATAAGGTCGGCACCCTGCCGGAGGACGGTGCGCTGTACAAGATCCGCTTTGCGCTGCGCAAGGACACGGTGGAGATCTATCTCGACACCTCCGGTGACGGTCTGCACAAGCGCGGCTACCGCAAAAACGCCACGCTGGCACCCATCAAGGAGACGCTGGCCGCCGCCATCGCCGATCTGGGCCGGGTGCGCCGTGACTCTCTCGTGCAGGATCCGTTCTGCGGCTCCGGCACGCTGGTCATCGAGGCTGCGCAGAAGGCGCTGAATCTGGCCCCCGGTCTGCGCCGCCGCTTTGCTGCCGAGCATTTCGACTTTGTGCCGGCTGACCTCTGGGCAGAGCAGCGCCAGAAGGCTCTTGCAGAGGTCCGCAAGGATGCCGCCTTTGAGGGCGTCGGCTATGACATCGACCCCGCCGCTGTGGCGCTGGCCAACGCCAACGCCAAGCTGGCCGGTGTGGGGGACCGCTGCCGCTTTGAGGTTGCGGATGTCCGGGATTTCCGTGCGCTCGACAATGCGGTCGTGCTGACCAACCCGCCCTACGGCGAGCGCCTGGGCGATGCCTCCGAGGCGGCAAGTCTGGCGCGCACGCTGGGTCAGGTATGGCAGGCGCACCCTGCGCAGGGATTGTACGCCATCACGGCCGATGCGGACTTTGAGCAGCACTTCGGCAAAAAGGCTGCCCGCCGCCGCAAGATCTACAACGGCATGATCCCGTGCCAGCTCTATATGTACTTTGAGCAGCCCAAGCGGGAGAGGAAGTAAGCCATGGAAGACCTGAAACTGGCGATCCTGATTGATGCGGATAATATCTCGCCCAAGTATGTCAAGGTGATTTTGGACGAGGCTGCAAACTTTGGCGTTGCAGCCTGCAAACGCATCTATGGCGACTGGTCCGATGCGCGGCTGAAAAGCTGGAAGGATGCGCTGCTGAACAATTCCATCATCCCCATCCAGCAATATAGCTACACGACCGGCAAGAACGCTACAGATTCCGCAATGATTATTGACGCGATGGACCTGCTCTACGGCGGCAATCTGGATGGCTTCTGCATTGTTTCCTCAGACAGCGATTTCACCCGGCTGGCGGCCCGCCTGCGGGAGGCCGGCAAGCTTGTCATCGGCATGGGGGAGAGCAAGGCGCTCGGCCCCTTTGTCAAGGCATGCGACCAGTTCAAGTACCTCGATCTGATCCTCGACCACGGTGATCTCAATGAGGCGGAGGGCAATGCCCCGGCCGCCTCTGCTGCCGAGACGAGCGCCCGCGCCGCTGCGGGGGACGACACCGCCATCAACCGGGATTCCATCGGCCGCATCATCCACGGTCTGATCGATGAGATGGATGATGGCACCGGCTGGGTGCGCACCTCCCGCGTGGGGGATCAGCTCATCAAGCGCTACCCGGACTTCGATGTGCGAAACTTCGGCTCCAAGAGCCTGAACAAGTTCCTTACCTCGCTGGCTGAACTCGAGGTCGAGGAGCGCATTCTTGCCAACGGCAACCCCATCCAGTTTGTGCGGGTAAAGCCGGTGCCGAAGCCGGCCAAAAAGCCTGCGGCCCGCCGCACAGCCAAGCGCACGCCCCGCCAAAAGAAATAAAACCAGCCCCAGACACCGCTTGTCTGGGGCTGTTCGCTTATCTCTGCAAATATTCTGTGCTGACCCAGCCGTATTGCTGGTCATACTGCACCAGCGCCCAGCCGGGGGCGCCGGACATCGTGCCGTAGACGCGCAGCCGCACATAATCAGGAATTTTGCCGATGATGTCATACCCTGTACCCGGCCCGGCGCGCAGGTTCAGGCGCTCGCCGCTGGTGCGGGTCGTAAAGAATATGGCGTCCGTCCGCGCGGGCGGGGTGTCGGGGGCGGTAATATCCGCGCCCAGACTGCCCAGCAAAAGCTGCCATGGGTCAGGTTTTGTCACACCGGGAATGCTGTATTCGTGCCAGCCGTCAGTCTGCCTGATCCACGCTGTGCCGCCGTCCCAGACAAGGCCGTCATACTCGCAGGGGATAAACTCCGCCCCGGTGCTGTCGAGCAGACCGAATTTCCAGTCACGGCTGACAACCGTATAGCCATTCAAAAGCGGTGCGGCCCGGGCAAAGACCCGCGGCTCGTCGGTGTAGCGGTTGGGCCTGTACACGCCGTCGTAGCAGGGAGCAGTCACTTCATGGCCTGCTGTATCCAGATATACCCATTTGCCGTCCCGCTGTGCGGGGGCCAGCGGCGCGTCAAAAAAGAAATCTGCTGCACTGTAAATAAATCCGTTCGCAGCTTTGCTGTCTCTGTTTCGATAAACATACTGCTCACCGCCGATGTAGTTGAACCAGCCGTCGCCCTCGGCCACCAGTTCACCGTCCCGGACAGGCACAAAGCCGTTGACGCTGCCGCTGAACAGCAGCATATCCGCATCGGTCGGCGCTCTCAGCTCGCCCGGGCCAAGGGAGCCGTAGTAGATATGCAGAGTGTTATCCTGTAAATCGACAAAGCCCAGATACCCGCCGCCGTCGTGGGCGTCACAGAGGGTGCCATCGCCGCTTGCCTTTAACCGAGCGTTGTACTCCCTTTCCAACGGGTCGATCTCCTCCCACGCAAGCCCGTCCAGATATCCGTGCCAGTGGTGCTCGTCAATGTCACATTCAAACAGCGGCTCCGGCGCGCGGCAGGAAAGCACTTCTGTACCATCGCTGCGCATCAGGCCCCACAGACCGTTTTTGCACATTGTGTAATAGTCGGTCTCGGGGTAGGTCTGCATGGCGCGATCATAGTCGATCAGCCGAATGTCGTCATAGTCCAGCACCGCCGCGCCGGTCGGCTCCAAACCCTGCGGCGCAGCGGCTGCGGGGACAGGAGTCGGCGCTGCCTCGGCAGTTTCCACGGTGGCAGCTGGCGCAGGTGCGGGGATCGCATCCCCAGATGCCGCCCCTGCGGCACACCCGGCCAGCAGCAGGGCAGACAGAACGCAGAGCAGAAGCTTCATGACAGAACACCGCCTTTTTTCTTTAATTATACCACACGCGCCCCGCACCGGGAAAGTCCGGCGCGGGGCGCGTGTACAGATTTTACAATTTATTCGTAGGTGCGCCGCCCGGCAAAGACGCACAGGGGGCGCTTGGCCTTGCCCATGCCCATCAGCTGCACGGCAGCGGCCAGAGTGGCACCGGCGCTGGTGCAGGCGGGTACGCCGTCAAAGAACAGCACCTCCCGCGCGGCACGCTCGGCATCGGCTGAGGTGACGGTCAGCACGGTGTCCACTACATAGGGGTTGTAATTCTCCGGCACAAAGCCGGGGCCGATGCCCGCAATGCTGTGCTGGCCGATGAACCCGCCCGAGATGGCAGCGCACTCGGCAGGCTCCACAGCCACGATGCGCACCATGCTGTTCCATGCCTTTATGTACTCGGCCACACCGGTGATGGTCCCGCCGCTGCCCACGCCGATGACCACGGCATCAATCGCATCGCCCGCATGCTTTAAGATCTGCGGGCCGGTCACCCGGCGGTGATACTCGGGGTTATCATCGTTGGAAAAATAGTGGGTGTAATATCCGCCGTATCGCTTGGCGGTGTCCTCGGCGATGCGCTCCATGGCGCGGCGGCCGCCGCTGCTGCAGGCAATGATGCGCGCGCCCAAGTCCTGCAGATGCTTGCGCCGTGCAATGGGCAGGTTGCTCGGCACGACAAGGATGCAGGGGTGTCCTGTGGTTGCACAGCTGACAGCCAGCGCCGCGCCGAAGCTGCCGGAGCTTACCTCCACCACCGGCATGCCGGGCTGCAGCGTGCCGCGCTCGGTCGCAAAGGCCAGCATCGTCTCGGCCAGACCGTCCTTGGAGGTGCCGGTCGCACCGCCGAAATCCAGATAGGCGAGGATGCCTGCCTCCAAACCGTGGCGGCCGGAGTAGCCGTCCAGCCGCACGACCGGCGAACGGTAGACCTCCTGATAATAGCTGCGCAGGATGGGCACAGACAGACACCTCACTTTCAAAAAACGACAACATTTTTATTATAGCATAGTTCGGGGCGGTTTGCTATGGATGGAGAGAAAAATATTGCGGCGAAAGGGGGGAGGCCCCTCAGGCCTCGCAGGCTCGGCCAGCTCCCCACTTCGTGGGGCGCCTTTTGCGCGGGCAAAGCCCGCGAGAAAGCCTCCTCGCTATGCGGGGAGGTGACGAGCGCAGCGAAGTCGGAGGGGCTTTCCCCGTATACCCTCACGGCGCTGCTAAAAAATCTGCCGTATTTCTTCAAAAAATCGCTCTACGGACTTGACTTCCGGCGCCTGTTCTGTTATAATTCATAGGCTGATGTAAAGAAAATTACTTTACACAGCCTTCACAAGCAGCAAAGGGGGCGCGGGCATGGCCGGTAAGCCGCAGAAAAACCTTGCCTACTCCGTCCTGCTGGACTTCTACGGTCCGGTTCTGACGGAAAAACAGCGCGTCATCCTGACGGAATACTATGACGAGGATTTGTCCTTAGCTGAAATTGCCGAAAATCTCGGCATCACACGGCAGGGGGTGCGGGACGCCATCAAGCATGGCGAGGCCGCGCTGGACGAGCTGGAAGCAAAGCTCGGCAACGCCCGCCGCCACGCAAGGATGCAGGCCGATTTGGATCGGATGCAGACCCTCATCACCGAGATCCGCTGCTGCAACTCGGGGTCCTTTACCCCGGATTCGCGCATCACAAACGATACCGCGGAGCTGCTCACGATCTTACAACGCTTGGACACGCAGGAGGATGCCGATGGCCTTTGAGTCTTTAACAGAGCGCTTGAATGGCGTTTTCAAAAAGCTGCGCGGCAAGGGCAAGCTGAACGAGGCCGACATTAAGGCCGCTATGCGCGAGGTGCGTATGGCGCTGCTGGAGGCCGATGTCAACTACAAGGTTGCCAAGGACTTCTGCGCTCAGGTTTCGGAGCGCGCGATGGGGCAGGAGGTCATGGAGAGCCTGACCCCCGCCCAGCAGGTCGTCAAGATCGTCAACGAGGAATTGACCAGCCTTATGGGCGGCAATGAGCCGAAATACCTGCGCCTGAAAAACAAGGGCCAGACCGTGCTGATGATGTGCGGCCTGCAGGGCAACGGCAAGACCACCCATGCTGCCAAGCTCGGCAAATTCTACCGCAGTCAGGGCCGCCGCCCGCTGTTGGTTGCCTGCGACATCTATCGCCCCGCTGCCATTGAGCAGTTGAAGGTGGTCGGCGAGCAGGCCGGTGTTCCCGTCTTTACGCTGGGCACCGAAAAGCCCGAGCTTATCGCCCAGAAGGCGATGGCCTACGCGAAGGATCACGGCAATGACATCGTGATCCTCGATACCGCAGGCCGTCTGCAGATCGATGACCAGCTTATGGATGAGCTGGTGCGGATCAAACAGGCAGTCGAGGTCGATGAGACCCTGCTGGTCGTGGATGCCATGGCTGGTCAGGAGGCCGTCAATGTGGCCAAGACCTTCAATGAGAAGGTCGGCATCAGCGGCGTCATTCTGACCAAGACCGATGGTGATACCCGCGGCGGTGCGGCGCTCTCGGTGCTGGCCGTCACCGGTATGCCGATCTATTTTCAGGGCACGGGCGAGAAGCTTGAGGATCTTGAGCCGTTCTACCCGGCGCGGATGGCCAACCGCATCCTTGGCATGGGCGATGTGCTTTCCCTGATTGAGAAAGCCCAGAGCGTCCAGAACGACAAGGAAGCCGAGGCCGCCGCCAAGCGCCTCATGGAGAACAAGTTCGACATGAACGACCTGCTGGCCCAGTTCCAGCAGATCAAAAAGATGGGCGGCGCTGCCTCGCTGCTGGCGATGATGCCCGGCGGCAGTCAGGTCGATGCCGATTCCCTCGATGATAAGGCGCTGCCCCGCATCGAGGCTATCATCTACTCCATGACCCCGGCAGAACGCGCCAAGCCCGACATCATCAACCCCAAGCGCAAGCGCCGCATCGCAGCCGGCTCCGGCACCTCGGTCGAGGATGTCAACAAGCTGCTGCGCCAGTTTGAAGCAATGCAGAAGATGATGAAAAAGGTCAAGCGCAACCCCAAGGCCTTTATGCGCGGCCTCGGGAGCATGGGCGGCAGAGGCGGCTTTAAAGGCTTTGGCCGCTGATTTTCACAAAGGTATGACCCGCTCGGCTTTACGGCCCACGGGATGTACAATATATTAAAGATGCCCAACCAAGGGCCGTAAACAATTTTTGGAGGAATATTACTATGGTTAAGATTCGTCTGCGCCGCATGGGCGCCAAGAAGGCTCCTTTCTACCGCGTTGTTGTTGCTGACAGCCGCTTTGCCCGTGATGGCCGTTTCATTGAGGAGATCGGCTACTACGATCCGACCAAGGAGCCCTCTGTCGTCAAGATCGACGCTGAGAAGGCCAAGCAGTGGCTGTCCAACGGTGCTCAGCCCACCGACACTGTCCGCGAGATCCTGAAGAAGGCCGCTGTTCTGTAATCTGTTCGCTTTTTAGGGAGGGAACGCCACATGCAGGAACTCTTATTAGCCGTTGCCCGCGGCCTTGTCGAGGACAAGGAGGCCGTGCAGGTGACTGTTGATCCCATGCGTGAGGACGGCACTGTTGTGTACCACCTCAAGGTGGCTGAGGCCGATATGGGCCGCGTCATCGGCAAGCAGGGCCGCATCGCCAAGGCGATTCGCGTCGTCATGCGTGCCGCGGCTGTCCGTCAGGGCGAAAAAGTCATCGTTGAGATCGACTAAGACCCGTTACAAAGCACTTTGCCGCAGGGTAAAGTGCTTTTTCTGTATCAGGAGGAATATATGCGAAACTACCTTCCCGCCTGCAAGATCGTGTCCACCCACGGCGTGCGCGGCGAAATGAAGGCCCTGCCGCTCTGTGACGACGCGGCGTTTCTGGCAAAATTCAAGCGGCTGTTCAGCACGGCCGAGGGCGCGGGCGAGACCCGTGTGCTGGGTGTGCGCGCACAGGGCAATGTGATCCTGCTGCGGCTGGACGGCATTACCGATATGGACGCCGCCCGCGCGCAGGTGGGCCGGGTGTACTATCTGGCCAAGGCCGATGCCCGGCTGCCCAAGGGCCGCTACTTCATTGACGATCTGCTGGACTGTGAGGTCGCAGATGCCGATACCGGCCGCGTCTACGGCCGCCTGACGAATGTGGAGCATCCGGCTGCGCAGGACATCTACACCGTGACCGATGCGGCGGGGGAGGAGCACATGCTGCCCGCCGTGCCAGAGTTTGTCAAGACCATCGACATTGAAAACCGCCGCATCCTGATCACCCCCATCGAGGGGATGTTCACCGATGCTGTGAACGGCGATGAGGGCTGAGCCGATGCGCATTGATATCGTAACGCTTTTTCCCGAGCTGTGCGACAGCTTCCTCTCGGCCAGCATTCTGGGCCGCGCCCGCGCGAAGAACCTGTTCGAGGCGCACTGTCACCAGATCCGCGACTATACAAAAAACAAGCAGAAGCAGACCGATGACTACCCCTACGGCGGCGGCTGCGGCATGGTGCTGTATGCCCAGCCCATCGCCGACTGCCTGCGGGCTGTGCAGGCCCAGTGCGCCGGGCAGGGGCGGCAAAAGCCCCATGTGGTGTTCCTGACGGCTGCGGGCCGCCCCTACAATGAGGAAAAGGCCCGGGAACTGGCCTCCTATGACGCCGTTACGCTCGTCTGCGGCCATTATGAGGGTATCGACCAGCGGGTCATTGACGCCTTCGGCGATGAGGAAATCTCGATCGGGGATTATGTGCTGACCGGCGGTGAGCTGGCAAGCCTTGTTGTGGCCGACAGTGTGCTGCGCCTGCAGCCCGGCGTGCTGGCCGAGGAAAAGGGCTATCAGGATGAGAGCTACTGGGACGGGCTGCTGGAATATCCCCAGTTTACCCGCCCCGAAGTGTGGGAGGGCCGCGCTGTGCCGCCGGTGCTGCTGACCGGCGACCACAAAAAAATTGACGAATGGCGCGGTGCCCAAAGCCGTGAACGGACCCGTGAGCGCCGCCCCGACCTGTATGACGCCTGGTGCGAGAGCCACCCGCTGACCGAACTGCCGAAGTGGAAGCGCGGCGAAAATATGCGCCTTGTGAAAAATGACGAACAGCTCAGCCTTTGCGCCGCGCTGATGACCGAGGGACGCCGCGCTGTCTGCGAGGCAGTCTGTGCGGAGCAATATCTGGAAATGCTCACCCCGCAGACCCATCTGCCTATGCTGCAGGAGGATAAAAAGAACGGCTGGGCGTTCTATCTGCACTACACCAAAAACAGCGCTGACGGCATGGTGGGTGTCTGCCACAAAACGGGGGAGGTCGGCCGCCTGTTTGTGACCGAAGCGGCCCGCGGCAGGGGATACGGCGCTAAGATGCTGGATTTTGCCCGCAAAAAGCTGCCGGAGCATCCGCACCCGACCTTGGGGGTACTGAACACCAACACCCGCGCGATTGCACTGTACAAGCGGATGGGCTGGCGGCTGACCGGCAGCGTGCTGAATGTGTACGACCCGGAAAACGACGCATTTACGGAAAAATACTGCGAAGAATGGCAGATGCGCTACCGGGACTGACCGTTGTTTTTGTTGCCAATCCACAACGATGTTGAAAATAAACTAGCAAAGTTGCACAAACGCGCGCGCGAAGATTTGGCAGAATTACAGAATCATGCCAAATTTGCAATTTTCCACTGTACAAAATCGACCGAATAGGATAAAATAGAGACAATCAAGGCGGCGTATTAACACGCAATAGACCGCCTGGAAGTCGCCCGCGGTAGATACACAGGGGCATATTATTTTCAAAAGTAGGAGAGAATAACTATGTACGTTAAAGAAGTTACCGTTGAGAATCAGGTTGGTCTGCACGCCCGTCCGGCTACCTTCTTCATCCAGAAGGCCAACGAATACAAGTCCTCCATCTGGGTCGAGAAGGAGGAGCGCCGTGTCAACGCCAAGTCTCTGCTCGGTGTCCTGAGTCTGGGCATCGTCGGCGGCACCACCATCCGCATTATTGCTGACGGTGCCGATGAGCAGGCTGCAGTTGACGGTCTGGTCAAGCTGGTCAGCTCCGGCTTTGCCGAGTAATCTTCCTTAAACAATCAGCGGTGGGGTGACCCGCCGCTTTTTTTGTATACGGCGGCACCGCATACAGCGCATCGGGCGCAGCGGCGCTGCCGTAAGAAAGGCCTGTCCATGACAAAAGCTGAACTCTACAAAAAAGCCTGCATGCTGCCGCTGCTGCCCGGCGTGTATATCATCCGTGACAAAACAGACACGATCATCTATATCGGCAAGGCCAAGCGCCTTAAAACGCGCGTGTCGCAGTATTTCCGTGAGGGAGTGCCCCACGATGCCAAGGTCAGCCAGATGATCGCCCATGCGTTCACCTTTGATGTTATCGTCTGCCAGAGCGAGTTTGAGGCGCTTGTGCTGGAGGCCAGCCAGATCAAGGCCCACACACCGAAGTACAATATTTTGCTCAAGGACGACAAGGGCTACAGCTATGTCAAGGTCACGCGCGGTGCATGGCCGCGCATCTCGGCTGCACTGCAGAAGGATGACGATGACGCCGACTATATCGGCCCGTTCACCTCATCGTTTGCCGTGCGGGAGATGGTGGAAACAGCGCAGAATTGCTTTTTGCTGCCCCGCTGCAACAAGAGCTTCCCGCAGGAGCTTGGCAAGGGCCGCCCCTGCCTGAATGCCCACATCGGAAAGTGCATGGCAGTGTGCAGCGGCAAGATCAGCTGTGAGGCCTACAACGATGCAGTGCAGGGCGCACTGCGGATGATCCGCTACGGCAAAAAGGACATCGTCAAGCAGCTGCGCGATAAGATGGAGGCCGCCTCCGAGCGCCTTGACTTTGAAACGGCCGCCCTGCTGCGCGATCAGATCATGGCCATTGACCGTGTGGCTGCAGGCCAGAAGGTCGTTATGGACAGCGATACCGAGATGGATGTCATCGCGCTGGCCGGCACGACCCATGCGGTCTGCGCCGCTGTGCTGCGCTACCGGGACGGCCGCCTGACCGACAAGCGGGAATTCGTTTTCCACGATACCACCGACATCAACGCTGTGCGGGAGGAGTTCCTGCCGCAGTATTATCTGGACGGTGAGAACATCCCCAGAACCATCGCGGTGGACGCCCTGCCGCCCGATGCCGAGGCGCTGAATGAGGCACTGAACCAGGCCCGCGGCACAAAGGTCGAGCTTTATGTGCCGCAGCGCGGTGATGTGGCAAAGCTGGTCACAATGGCCTACACCAATGCTGTGGAGCGCCTTGGCCGTGAGAGCGGCCGCTACACCCGCGAGGAAAAGCTGCTGGAGGAGGCCGCCCAGCTGCTTGGCCTGAAGGAGCCGCCCCGCGTTATCGAAAGCTACGATATCTCCAACTGGGGCGATGGCTCCAGCGTCTGCGGTATGGTCGTGTTCCGGGACGGCAGACCCCACCGCGCCGGCTATCGCCGCTTTAAGATGCGCACCGTCGCGGGCACGGATGACTATGCTTCGCTGGCAGAGACGCTCTCCCGCCGTGCGGCGGAATACGAGGCGGCCCGCCGAGGGGAAAAGCCTGACGGCCCGCAGAACCAGTTCGCCACCCTGCCGGATCTGCTGCTCATCGACGGCGGCAGGGGGCAGGTTGGCGCAGTCAGGCAGGCCCTGCGCGGCACGGCACTGGAGAATGTCCCCACCTTCGGTATGGTCAAGGACGACCACCACCGCACCCGCGCCATTGTGGACGATGCGGGCGGCGAGATCGCGATCAACCGCAACCGCAATATCTTTACCTTTGTGACGAATATTCAGGACGAAACGCACCGCTACGCCAACGATTACCGCAAGCGCGCGATGAAAAAGCGCTCCTACGCTGCCACGCTGACGGCCATTCCCGGCGTGGGGGAAAAGACCAGCGCCGCCCTGCTGGCACACTTCAAGACCGTTGCGGCGGTCAAGGCTGCCAGTATCTCCGATCTGGAGGAGGTCAAGGGCATCAGCCACGCCAAAGCGGAAATGCTGTACAACGCGCTGCGGAATGGTATATAATAAAAAAGCGGCACTCAGTAGGGGCCGGGCATGCCCGGCCCACAACTATACGGGAAATGCCCTTTTTCGGCAAGGCCGCAGGCCGCACCTGGGCGGCCTCTACAACGCTACAACAATTTAAAGTGGATTTATCCTTATGCTGATTCTGACCATACTTCTTTCTATCGCCTTTGCGGCGGGCTTCACCCTTCTGCCCGCCCGCGTCCAACACCGCAAACCCGCCTGCGCCGATGGTTACGCCGGGGCGGGCGTCACGGCGCTTGTCTGGCTGTGGGCGGTCTGCATCTGGTCCCGCCCGGGCCTGACCGCTGACTTTGACGGATTCCGTCTGGCAGCCATTCTGGCCATGCAGGGGCTTTCCTGCGGCATTGTCTGCGGGTTCCGTCTGCGCGGCGCGCTGCCGCAAAGGCTGCGCACGCCGGCTGCGGTCGTCCTGCTGCTGGCGGCCAGCCTTGGAGCGGAGATATTCATCGGCAACCTAAGCTGGCTGGCAACCAGCCGCTATACGCCGGTGGATCTGCGGCCGTACCTGACAAATGACCCGGACCCCGCTGCGCCGCTGACGCTGCAGGGGGACAGCACCGTGCTGGAATTTGCGGATCTCGGCTTTGAGGTCTATAACCTGCAGCTGGACGGGCTGGTCTCGCTGGCGGACGGTGATACCCCCGAGCAGAAAAATGTCCTGCTCCAGCTTTATGTGGCTGCCACGGATGAGGCCAGCTCGGCATCCCGCCAAAGCTGGGGCTGGGAGGCTGCACCCGCATCGGGGCGCAGTCTGGTCCGCAGTCTGGACCTTTCCGGCAGGGCCGATACCCTGACGCTGACCGTCACCGGCTATAAGGGGGAGTACCGCAGCTACCTGCTGAACGCGCAGCTGACCACGGTCTGTGCCAATGTGCGCCGCCCGCTGGATTTCTCGCTCCTGCGGTTCGCGGCGGTCTTTGCGCTGGCACTGGCAGGCTTTGCGCTGCGCCCGGCCAGCGTTCTCTGGCGCGATTCCTATTGTGCGCATGAGAAAAAATACCGCCCGGTTATGCTGGCAGCGGGGTTTGCGCTCTGCGCGGCAGCGTTTTTGGCACCGTTCGGGGACCGCTTCAACGCGGGCATCGCAACGGGCTTTTACAATACGCCGGACTGGTCGGGGACAAGCCGCATCGACTTTACCATGCACATCAATGACTGGGCCTCCAACGCTGCGGCCCAGTACGGTGCGCTGGCACACAGCCTGCTGAACGGCCGCCTTGACCTTGAGAAGGACCCGCCCGCCGCTATGGCGGAGCTGCAAAACCCCTACGACACCGCCGCCCGTCAGGAGGCTGCCCCCGATGCACTATGGGATGTGGCCTACTACAACGGCCGGTATTATGTCTACTTTGGGATCGTACCCTGTCTTCTGTTCCAGCTGCCCTTTGAGGCACTGACCGGCATACAGGACCTGCCGCCCAGCCTGCCGATGATCCTGCTGGCATGGCTGTACATTGCAGCGGTGTTCGGCTTTGTCCGGCAGGCGGTGCGCCGCTGGTTCCCGGATGCCAGCGCTGCGGCCTGTCTGCTGGCCGCCGTGGGCGCGGCTTCGGGGGCGCAGCTCTGGTACTTACTGCACCGTCCGTCGGTGTATGAATATGCCATCCTCTGCGGGGCGGTCTTTGTGCTGTGGGCGCTGTGGCAGTGGCTGCTGGCGGCGAACACGCCGCTGCAAAAGCGCGGCCGGGTGCTGTTTCATTTGACGCTGGGCAGCCTTTGCATGGCACTGGTGGCAGGCTGCCGCCCCCAGATGGTGCTGTTTGCCGTATTAGCGCTGCCCATCCTGTGGCCGCGCTATATCACGGAGAAGCGCCTTTGCACCCGGCAGGGCGCAGGGGAGTGCGCCGCCTTCCTGCTGCCGGTCGTGCTGGTGGCGGCGGGGCTGATGTGGTACAATGCCGCGCGGTTCGGCTCGGTATTTGACTTCGGCGCCAACTACAACCTGACCAGCAATGATATGACCCGCCGCGGCTTTGCGGTGGGGCGCATTGCCCCGGCGGTCGTGACCTTCCTGCTTGGAATCCCCGGTGTGCAGACGGTTTTTCCGTATCTGAGCGCCACAAAAATGCAGACGAACTACATGGGGCTGACCATCACCGAGCTGTACTACGGCGGCGCGTTTGCCTGCCTGCCGCTGCTGTGGGGTCTTGGCTGCCTGCCGCTGGCCCGCCGCCGGCTTGACCGCTGCCGTGATCTGCGCGCCGTATTCCGCCTGACGGCTATCTGCACGGTGGTGCTGGCGGTGCTGGACTGCCAGATGGCCGGGATGCTCTACCGTTACCAGAGCGATTGGCTCGGCCCGCTGCTGCTGTCGGCGGCGCTGGCGTGGCTGCTGGCGGAGCGTACCCTGCAGGGGCGCGGGCTGCCGGTGCTGACAAAGGCGCTGCGCACGGTCTTTCCGCTGGCGGTGCTGGCGGGTATCTGCTATAACTTCTGTGTCTATTTTGCGGCGGAACCCCAGCTGATGGGGCAGAACCCCGCATTGTATGAAAATGTGAGCCGTCTGGTTCAATTCTGGCTGTAAAGGGAAAAGAGTATGGCTGATAAAAACATCTACACCGTCATCGTTGCCGATGATGAGGACGAGCTGCGCGAGGCTGTCTGCACCATGATCCCATGGGAGGCGCTGGGCTTCCATCTGGTGGGCAGCGCCAGCAACGGGCTGGACGCCCTTGAGCTTGTCGAGCGGCTTGAGCCGGATCTGCTGCTGACCGACATTCGGATGCCCTTCATCTCGGGCATTGAGCTGGCCCGGCAGGTGCGCGAGATACGCCCTGCCATGCACATTGCCTTTTTGAGTGGCTATGATGACTTTGAGTACGCCAAACAGGCCATTCAGTACAACATCATCAGCTACATGCTCAAGCCGCTGACGATGGACGGTCTGGCCGCCGAGCTGAAGTCCATCCATGAGAAGATCGATGCCCGCTATGCCGGGCTGCGCCGGGCCGACGCATCGCACGCGGACCGGGCGGCATTTCTCATCCCGCTGGTGCTCGCACAGTACGACAATGCCCCTGCTGATCTGGAGGAACGGCTGCGCACCTCCGCCGCAGCCTGCGGCCTGCTGCGCGGCACCGATGACCGCAGCACGCTGGTAGTGCTGGCGGCCTCGCTGGAGGGGGCGGCTGACTACGAGGCGGGCTTTACCCAGCTGGTGGAGCAGAGCGCAAACAAGTACCTGCGCCATTTTGTCTTTTACTGCTGCGGCCGCGCGGTGGCGGTGCTGCTGGGCAACCCTTCCGACTTTGAGGAGTATCTGCACATTCTGGCGGATGAGATCTGCCAGCTGGCAGACCGCGCGCTGGGCCGCACGGCCAATGTGGGTGTCAGCCGGGAGTTTGCACGCCTCAGTGAGCTGAACGATGCCTACCGTCAGGCTGTGGAGGCACTGCACACCGCCGCCGAGGGGGAGGGCGGCGTCAGCTTTACGGCGGACGCCCGCAAGACCGGCAGCCTTTGCGACCGTGCGCTGGAGATCATCGACCAGCATTATATGGACGAGGATCTCTCGCTTGCATCCCTCTCCGCCATGCTGGATGTCAGCCCCAACCACCTGAGCGCCTGCATCAAGAAGTCGGAGGGGGAGACCTTCATCAACATTCTGGTGCGCCGCCGTATGGAGAAGGCGCAGGCACTGCTGCTGACCACCGACATGCAGATTCAGGAGATCGCCCGCTGCTGCGGCTACACCGACCAGCACTATTTCAGCTATTGCTTTAAAAAGTACAGCGGTACATCGCCGGTGGCATTGCGCCGCGCCCGCGCTGCAGGGGAGGCCCGCACATGATGCGCCCGCCGCGCACCGCCCATCTGGCGGCAGCGCTGATCTCCGCCGTGGCTGTCATGGTGCTGACGCTCTGCACAACGCTCTTTCTGCGCAGCTACCGCAATGCGATTGTCGAGGCTGCCCGCACCAACAGCGCCCAGGCCGTCAGTCAGGTCGTGGGGGCAGTCGGCAATTATGTAAACACGATGGAGAGCGCAGTCACCATCGTTATGGGGCATCTGGACGATGCCGAGGAGCCCCGGGATGCGTTTCTGGGCGCGTTCCTGACGGCACGGCCCGAGGTGGCCGCCATCACCGCCTACGATGCGGACGGTACGCTGCTGAACTGCTGGGCACAGGACGGCCGCACCCCGAAGGAGGAGATCCTGCGCAATCTTTCGTTTGATCTGACGACCGCCCGCCGTCTGAGTCAGGGCTATATCAGCACGCCCCATGTTGAGTCGATCTTTGCGGGGTATTATCCATGGGTCGTTTCCATTGTCCGCACAGTGCCCGGCACCGCCGAAAAGCGCTGGCTGTCGCTGGACCTGAGCTTTACCGAGCTGGCCGCCACCATCAGCAATGTCGGCATCGGTCAGCACGGCTACTGCTACCTGATGGATGAGCGCGGCAATATGGTCTACCACCCGCAGCAGCAGCTTCTCTATGCGGGCTTGAAAAAGGAGGAGGCCGGCCGTCTGGCCTGCCTTGGTGACGGCACCTATGTGGAGGATACCGTCATCTACAGTGTCCAGCGCGTGCCGAACAGCCCATGGCGCGTTGTCGGCGTCAGCTACATTGATGAGACCGTCAACGAAAGCTTCTGGCAGATGGTGCGCATCGCCGTGGCAACGGCAGCGCTGATCTTTGCGGCGGCGCTGGCGGTGGGCTGGGTGCTGTCCCGCCTGCTGTCCCGCCCGCTCCAGCAGCTGGAGAACGCAATGGAGGCATTTGAGCAGGACGCCGACCACTTTGTCTTTTGCGCGGTGCGCGGCACGCGGGAGGTGCAGAACCTTTCGGATTCCTTCGGCCACATGGTCGGGCGTATCCAGCGGCTGATGAACACCGTGCGCGAGGAGGAAATCGTCCTGCGCAAGACCGAGCTGAAGGCGCTGCAGGCGCAGATCAACCCGCATTTCCTCTACAATACGCTGGATTCCATCGCATGGATGTGCGAGCGCGGCAAAAATGCAGACGCTGTGCAGATGGTCCATGCGCTGGCAAGGCTTTTCCGCATCAGCATCAGCCGCGGCCATGAGCTGATCCCGATCGAGAAGGAGCTGCAGCACGCCGAGGCCTACCTGCAGATCCAGAAATACCGCTACAAAAACCAGTTTACCTATCACTTTACGGTGGATGAGGACTGCGTACACTGCCTGTGCAACAAGATCACCCTGCAGCCCATCATTGAAAACGCCATCGTCCATGGGCTGGATCTGATGGTGGACGATGGCCATATCGAGATCACGGTCAGGCCGGACGGGGACGATATTCTGCTGATCGTCAGCGATGACGGCATCGGCATGGAGCCGGAGCAGGTCGCGGCGCTTTTGCAGAATGAGCCGAGCGACCGCACCGGCATCGGCATCAAGAATGTCAATGACCGGCTGCGCATCTACTTCGGCCCCGGCTACGGGCTGTCCATCGAAAGCGCCCCCTATGCGGGCACGACTGTTACCATCCGCACCCCGCGCGTGCCGGAGGACAGGGAGGGCGAGTATGATAAAACGCATTAAGATGCTGCTGCCCGCCGTTCTGGCGGTGCTGCTGCTGGCAGGCTGCGCGGTGCAGCCTGCGGCGGCCACCACCGCGCGGTACAGGGTGACGGTCGTTGCCAAATCCCGCGAGTCGGAATTCTGGAAGGCGGTGCTGTCCGGGGCTGAGGCCGCCGCGACCGAGTACAACATGCAGCTCACCGTCCTTGCCCCCGACAATGAGGAAAATTATGACGCCCAGAATCAGCTGATCGAAAAGGCAGTCGAGGACGGGGCACAGGCCATCGTGTTTTCTGCCATCGACTACGAGGCTAACGCCGAGGCCATTGATGCGGCCGCCGCAGCGGGCGTGACGATCGTAGGGATCGACTCGGCCGTACATTCCGATCAGGTAGCGGCCTACATCGGGTCCGACAACTACGGAGCTGGGCGGCTGGCGGCCCGCAGCGCGCTGGAGGTCACGGAGGGAAAGCTCTGTGTGGGGCTGATCAACTATGAGGTCAACGGTGCCAACGGCCGCGACCGGGAGCAGGGCGCCCGCGACACCTTTGCGGACAGCGGCCGCGCCGAGGTCGTTACCTCGATGCAGACCCACCCGAATGCAGCCAGTGCGCACAGCGATGCCCTGCGGATGCTGCAGCAGCACCCCGAGATCAATGTGCTGGTGGCCTTCAACGAGGCCACCGCCGTGGGGGCCGTGCAGGCTGTGCAGGAAATGGGGCGGGTCGATGACCTCTGGCTGGTGGCGTTTGACTCCAATGTGCAGACGATCGATGCGCTGCAAAGCGGCGCAGTGGACGCCCTGATCGTGCAGAACACCTACAGCATGGGCTATTTCGGTGTGGAGAGCGCCTACAGGCTGCTGGCAGGGCAGGGCAGCAGTGTGGAAAAATCCAACATTACTGCCGTCCGGGGCATTACCCGGGATAATATGTTTGCCATAGATAAACAAAAGGCGCTGTTCCCGTTCGGGTGAAATTTGTAGAGGCTTGGCCTCTTTGCGGGCGGATATGGAATCCGCCCCTACACATTTAACAGGCCGAGAATGTGATTCTTTGACAACCTGACCTCCCTCCCAGAGGGAGGTTTTTTGTTTGCAAAAATCTTACAAAATAAAAACAACATGAACCGTTTTGTCATCTTTTGTGGGCCTTCTGCACAAAAAAGGCAGGTTCGGATTGGGGAAAGTGCCCTAAACGGTGAAAATTTCCCCCTTTTGTCGGTGAAATTTCACCTTGTTTTTTGCCCTGCACCCGAGTATTATAATAACTGTCAACAGGGCCCGCACCTCTACCGCGGCCCGAAAAAATCCACTGCAAAAAGAAGGAGAAACTTATCATGAAAAAGTTTGCTGCTCTGGCCGTTGCTGGCTGCATGGCCGTATCCCTCGCCGCTTGCGGCGGCTCCGCTTCCGCCCCCGCTTCCAGCGAGGCTGCCTCTACTGAGTCCGCCGCTACCTCTGCTGCCGAGAGCGCAGCGGAGAGCGTTACCGAGGCCACTCAGGGCGGTAAGGTCGGCGTCTGCATCTACAAGTTCGACGATGCCTTCATGACCACCTACCGTAATGCTCTGCAGGAGATCCTCGAGGGCAAGGGCTACGAGGTCACCATCGTTGACGGCAACAACGACCAGGCCAAGCAGAACGAGCAGATCAACACCTTCATCACGCAGGGTGTTGATGCGCTGATCATCAACCCCGTTATGACCTCCGCTGCCGACCAGATCATCTCCACCGTCAAGGGTGCCGATGTTCCCACCGTCCTGATCAACCGTGAGCCCACCGCCGATCAGATGTCCGCTTACGACAAGCTGGTCTATGTTGGCTGCGACGCTGCTCAGTCCGGCACCTTCCAGGGCGAGCTGATCCTCGACACTGAGAACAAGGGCGACATCAACGGCGACGGCAAGGTTTCCTACATCATGATTCAGGGCGACCCCGAGAATATCGATGCTCAGCTGCGTACCGAGTACTCCGTCAAGGCTCTGACCGATGCCGGCGTTGAGGTCGAGCAGCTCGACCTGCAGCGCGGTGACTGGGACCGTAACAAGGGCCAGGAAATCTGCCAGAACGACCTCGCCAAGTTCGGCGACCAGATCGAGGTTGTCTTCTGCAACAACGATGACATGGCTATCGGCGCTCTGCAGGCTATTCAGGCTGCCGGCCGTACCGTCAACAAGGACATCTACCTCGTTGGTGTTGACGCTCTGGACGCTGCCAAGAACGAAGTTGCCAACGGCAACATGACCGGTACCGTTCTGAACGACGCTAAGGGTCAGGCTACGCAGGCTGTTGCTTCCATGGAGGAGCTGCTGGGCGGCAAGACCTTCGAGGCTGGCAGCCAGAGCGTCTACGTTGACTACGTCAAGGTTACCCCTGACAACGTCAAGGACTTCCAGTAATTTGACGAAAGCCACAGCTTAAACCAGAACAATCGGGGTGCGTGTGCGCAGGCGCACGCACCCTTTTTTCATGAAAAGGTTACAAAAGATTAAAGGGGGCCAGCGAATTGTCAGAGTACCGCTTGGAGATGTGTGATGTCGTCAAGACGTTCCCCGGCGTCAAGGCACTGAATCACGCACAGCTGAAATTGAAACCCGGCACCGTCCATGCGCTGATGGGAGAGAACGGCGCGGGCAAGTCTACCTTGATGAAGTGCATGTTTGGTATCTACCACATGGACGAAGGCAAGGTCATTTATGAGGGACAGGAGGTCCAGATCAAGGGACCTCTGGATGCACTGAACCGCGGCATTGCGATGGTGCATCAGGAGCTGCAGCCCATCCCGGAGCGTTCCATCGGCGAGAATATCTACGTCGGGCGCTACCCAACCAAGAAATACGGACCCGTCACCGTCATCGACCACGACAAGATGTACGCGGATGCGGCCAAGGTCTTAAAGGAAGTCCATCTGAATTATGACCCGCACGCCAAGCTGGGATCCTTGAGCGTCTCCCAGATGCAGTTGGTCGAAATTGCGAAAGCCGTCTCGGCAGACTGCAAGGTGCTGATCCTCGACGAGCCGACCTCCTCGCTGACGGCGGCCGAGGTCGAGGCGTTGTTCACCATCGTGGACGAGCTGCGCGCCAAGGGCGTCTCCATCGTCTACATCAGCCACAAGATGGACGAAATTCTTCGCATCAGCGATGAAGTCACGATCATGCGCGACGGCCAGTACATCGGCACATGGGAAGCCAAGGAACTGACCACCGATATGATCATCACCAAGATGGTCGGACGTGAGCTGTCGAACCTCTACCCGCCGCGCTCGAATACGCCCGGTGAGGTCGTGTTTGAGGTCAAGGACTTCACGTCCATCAACCCCAAGAGCTTCCGTCACGTCAACTTCAACGTCCGCAAGGGCGAGATCCTCGGCGTTGCGGGCCTGGTCGGTGCCCAGCGCACCGAGCTGATGGAGGGTCTGTTCGGTCTGCGCTGCCACACGTCGGGCACCATCACCTATAAGGGCAAGGAGCTGACCATCAACCAGCCGCAGGACGCCATCAAAAACGGCATCGCCATGCTGACCGAGGACCGCCGCGCCACCGGTATTCTGGGTGTGCTTTCCATTGCGGATAACGTCTCCATTGCATCGCTGAACAAGTATCTGATCGGCGGCATCATGCTGGACGACAACAAAATCGAAAAGCTCGTGCAGGATAATGTCGCCAAGCTGTCCATCAAGACGCCGTCCTCCAAAACGCAGATTCAATCGCTGTCCGGCGGTAACCAGCAGAAGGTGCTGATCGCCCGCTGGCTGGCCAACGACCCCGATGTTTTCATCATGGACGAGCCGACCCGCGGCATCGACGTTGGTGCAAAGTATGAAATTTACTGCATCATCGCCGAGATGGCCAAACAGGGCAAGAGCATCATCATGATCTCCTCCGAAATGAGCGAGCTGATCGGCATGTCTGACCGCATCATGGTCATGTGCGATGGCCGCTGCACCGGCTTTATCGATGGTGATAAGGCGAATCAGGAGAACATCATGACGCTGGCTACCCAGTTTGAATAAGGAGGAGATCCGAAAATGGAGAAAAAATTCGACTTTAAAAAATTCCTGTCCAATAACGCGATCATTATTCTGATCATTTTGCTGGCCCTCTTCGTCGGCTGCACGACCCAGAACTTCTTTACCGAGAAAAACGGCAAAAACCTGCTGCTGAACGTCGCCCCGCGTTTCATCATCGCCTGCGGCGTTTCGGGATGCCTGATTACCAAGGGCACTGACCTGTCCGCCGGCCGCCAGGTCGGCCTGGCCGCCTGCTTCTCCGCCATGCTGCTGCAGAGCGTTGACTACTCTGCCCGCATGCTGCCTTGGCTGCCCGATATTCCGTGGCCCGTGGCCCTGCTGATCGTCATGGCGATCATGGCCTGCTTCGGTGCCATCAACGGCTGCATTATCGCATTCCTGAAGGTTCCTCCTTTCATCGCTACGCTGGGCATGCAGACCATCGTCTACGGCCTGTGCTCCGTCATCACCAACAACCAGCCCATGGGCGGTTACAAGCAGAGCTACCTGACCGTTGCCAGCGGCACGCTGGGCCCCATCCCGTTCCTGGCCATCTTTGCGCTGATCGTCGGCCTCTACTTCTGGTTCCTCTACAATAAGACCCGTCACGGCAAGTACATGTACGCCATCGGCGGCAACGAGAACGCCGCTCAGGTTGCCGGTGTCAACGTCACCGCGTCCCTGATCCGCATCTACATCCTGGCCTCCTGCATGTATGCTCTCGGTGGCTTCCTCGTCGGCGCAAAGGCCGGCGGCGCTTCCACCAACACCGGCAACGGCTATGAGCTGGAAGCTATCGCAGCCTGCACCATCGGCGGCGTTTCCACCAACGGCGGCGTCGGCAAGGTTTCCGGCGTTCTGGTCGGTGTTCTGGTCTTTGAAGTCCTGAAGATCTGCCTGCAGTTCCTCGGCGTCGACCCCGCCTACACCTACATTGCACAGGGCCTTGTCATCGTCATCGCCGTTGCCCTTGACCTGCGCAAGTATCTGGCCAAGAAGTAACCTATGGGCGAAGAAAAGACTACTCCCGAGACCGAAAAGAAACCCGACCGCCCCGACCGCAGCCAGCTGAACGCCTTTGAGAATTTCTACGAGAATTTCCGCAAGGTTCCGCTGAAATACATCGACATCTTTATCGGCGTCTGCGTAGCCGCTCTGGTCATCGTAGTGCTGGTCGGCATCCTCAAGAGTAAGGGAATATTGTAAAAAAAGAAGCACCGTTCACGGAGAAAAATCTCTGTGAACGGTGCTTTTGTTTGTGCTTTAGCAGAGTTGTAGGGGCCGCACATGTGCGGCCCCCAACCTTGCCTTTACAGCGCGGCGGCCTTCTAGCCGAGAGGCGGATATGGAATTTGCCCCTATTATTTTTTGATCGCCTTTTTCTTCTTTCGCACACTGTACCCAAAGCTGCCCAGCTTGCGGCCCAGCGCCAGATAATCGCCGTGGCTGTACACAATGAGCTTCGCCTTGTTCAGGCAGAGCTTGCCGCTCTCATCAAGCAGCCGCTCGTCCACATCTACGGCCACACATTCGGCCAAAAACAGGTCGTGGCTGCCCAGCGGAATGACCTGTGTGACCTTGCACTCAAGGTTTACGGGGCTTTCCTCGACAAGCACGGTGCCGACCTTGGCGGCGGGGGCGGCGGTCAGGTGCATGGCGGCGAACTTATCCACATCGCGGCCGCTCTTGACACCGCACCAGTCGATGGCACGGACAAGGCTCTCGGTGGGCAGGTTCACAACAAACTCGCCGCTCTCCTTAATTAAATGGTGGCTGTACCGCTCGGGCCGCACGCTGATGGACAGCATCGGCGGCTGGGTGCAGATGGTGCCTGTCCAGCCCACGGTGATCAAATTCGGCTTTTCGGGGCTGCCGCAGCTGACCAGCACCGGCGGCTCCGGGTTCAGCAGGGTAGACCCCTTCCATACCTGACGGCTCATTGTGCGTCCTCCTTGACCTCGCCGAAATTCGGCGTTGCTTCGCTGATGATGTAGCGCGGGCGATGCTTTGTTTCCAAATAGATCTTGCCGATATACTCCCCGATGACACCCAGACAGATAAGCTGTACGCCCGATACAAAGCAGATGATGCTGGTCATAGACGCCCAGCCGGAGACGGTAAGCCCCAGCGCGGCCTCGATGACAGCCCATAGCACGCCGATAAAGCTGACCAATGCCACAAAAACGCCGAAGCCTGTAATGAAGCGGATTGGCTTTGTGGACAGGCTGGTGATGCCGTCAAAGGCCAATGCCAGCATTTTGGAGAGCGGATAGTGGCTTTCGCCCGCAATGCGCTCGTGGCGCTCATAGGTCACGCAGGTGGATTTAAAGCCGACCAGCGGCACCATGCCGCGCAAAAACAGGTTGACCTCCCGGAACTTGGCAAACTCCTCCAGCACGCGGCTGCTCAGCAGGCGATAGTCCGCATGGTTGAATACGACCTCGGCCCCCATGGCGTTCAGCAGCTTATAGAAGCTTTCGGCGGTAAAGCGCTTGAAAAAGGTGTCGGTGTCCCGTTTGCTGCGCACACCGTACACAACATCACAGCCGTCACGGTAGGCGTCCACCATGCCGTCCATGGCGTTGATGTCGTCCTGACCGTCACAGTCGATGGAGATGGTGATGTCGCAGCGGCTCTTGGCCTCCATCAGCCCGGCCAGCACGGCGTTCTGGTGGCCGCGGTTGCGGCTCTGGCAGATGCCGACATAGTGCGCATCGCGCGCAGCCAACTCATTGATGATCTCCCATGTGCGGTCCTTGGAGCCGTCATTTACAAACAGGACCCGGCTGTCAGGGCTGATCTTGCCCGCCGCGGCCAGATCGTTAATTTTCTGCAAAAACATCGGCGCAGTGATGGGTAAAACCTCCTGCTCATTGTAGCAGGGGATCACGATATACAGGATGGGACAGGTGCGGTCATTCATAGCATAAAACCTCAGAATATGATAGTGGCAGGCGGCAGGGTCACGGGCAGGCCGCGCGCAGCCGTTCCGGGTCAGCCAGCTTAAAGCTGCCGCGGAACAGCTCGATCAGCCCCTCCTCCTGCATACGGCTCAATTCGCGGGAGAGCGCGCTGCGGTCGCAGTTCAAAAAGGCGGCCAGCTCGGTGCGGCTCATGGCGGTGGTAAAGGTGTCGGCCCCGCAGCGTTCGCGCTGCTCCAGCAGCCACATGCAGATGCGCCCGCGCAGGCTCCTGCAGCAGATCAGCTCCAACCGGCGGTCCAGCGCAAAATATTTGTCGCTGATGGTTTCAAGCCAGTTCTGCAGCAGCTTTAAATGCGCACTGTGCAGGGCTGCGCAGGGGCGCAGCAGCGCTTCACAGGGCAGGTAGAGGATCAGGCAGCGCTCGGCGGCAGAGACATTGACGGGGCTGCGGCTGCGCCCGCCGGCCAGTACATCGGCAAACACGCCGCCCGGCCCCATGTGGGCGATGACCACCGTGCCGCCGTCAGCCAGCGGCTTGCTGGCCGTGATGGCACCCTCCAGCACAAGGCCGAGCTCGTGGGTTTCGTACCCGGCCATCAGCAGCAGCTCGCCCTTGGCGTAGCGGCGCACCCGCGGGGCAAAGCAGGTCATCAGCGTGTCCAGCTCCGCATCGGACAGGCCGCGCAAAAGGCTGGTGCTGCGCATGATTTCATAGTAGGGTGTGTAGTCCATACGGCTCCTTGCGTGGGTTACAAAAGGGTTTCCTGTTGCCGGTGCAACAGACAATTCATCTGTATTATAGTATAGTAAGGCCGCAAAAGCAACAAGGAGGATAAGATTTTTATGAAACTGAAACGCGTTTTCGCCGCTGTGACGGCGTTTGCTATGTGTGCCGCTCTGGCAGGCTGCGGTGCGGAAGCGGCTGTGAGCGAGTCTGCTGCCGAATCCGCTGTGGAATCTGCCGTGCAGGCCGCACCGGAAACCGAGGAGACCGCCGATGCCGCCGCGACCGAAGCCGCCCTGCGCATCGCGGGCCTGAAAGGCCCCACAACGATGGGACTTGTCAACCTGATGAGCGATGAGGTCGCATCCAGCTATGATTTCACGATGTACGGCGCGGCCGACGAGATCGTTCCGCTGCTGGTCAAGGGGGATCTGGACGCCGCCGCTGTGCCTGCCAACCTTGCCGCCACGCTGTACAACAAGACGAACGGCGCGGTGGAGGTTGCCTGCATCAACACGCTGGGCGTGCTCTACATTGTCGAGAACGGCGATACCGTCAACTCGGTCGGGGATCTCAAGGGGCAGACCATTGTCACGACCGGCAAGGGTGCCACCCCTGAGTATGTCCTGCGCTATGTCCTGAGCGAGAACGGCATCGACCCCGACAAGGATGTCACGCTGGAATACACCAGTGAGGCCACCGAGGCCCTGAGCAAGGTGCAGGCGGGTGAGGCGACCATCGCCATGCTGCCCCAGCCCTTTGTCACCAGTGCGCTGTCTCAGGTCGAGGGTCTGCGCGTTGCGTTGGATATGAACGAGGAATGGCAGAAGGTTGCCGGTTCCAAACTCGTTACCGGTGTTCTGGTCGTCCGTAAGGATGCTGTCGAGAATGACCCCGAAGCGTTTGCCGCTTTCATGGACGGCTATAAGGCCAGCGTTGAGGCCGCCAACAACGATGTCGAGGGTACGGCAGCCCTCTGCGAGCAGTATGGTGTTGTCGCCAAGGCTGCACTGGCCCAGAAGGCGCTGCCGCAGTGCAACATCGTCTTTGAAACGGGTGACGAGATGAAGAACGACCTTGCGACCTACTTCAATGTTCTGTATGCCGCCGACCCCGCCAGCGTGGGAGGCACCCTGCCGGCGGATGACTTCTACTATGTCGACTAAATTCCATTTGCATGCCCCCTGTGCGGGCGGATGCAAGCATCCGCCCCTACAGACGCCGTTATGGCAAAAAGCCGCCGCTATCCTCGCATGGGTTGCAATTTGGCAGCTTGCCGCTGCGGGTCTGGGGCATGGCGGGCTCTTTCTGGCCACGCCCTTGCAGACACTGGGGGCGCTGGCAGCACTGGCGCCTACCGCCGCGTTCTGGCAGCGCATCGTGTTCAGTGCGCTGCGCATATTGGCGGGCTTTCTGCTGGCAGCAGCGGGCGGCTTGCTGCTCGGTGCAGCAGGGGCACGCTGGCATTGGGTGCGGGTATTCATTGACCCTGCCATGCAGCTTATACGCGCCATGCCGGTGGCCAGCTTTGTCATTCTGGCACTGCTGTGGGTGCGCAGTGCGAATCTTTCCGTCATCGTCAGCTTTACCCATGTGCTGCCGGTGGTCTATGCGGGGGTGCTGGCCGGCATCGCCGACACAGACACGAAGCTGCTGGAGATGGCACAGGTCTACCGCCTGCCGCTGTCTGCGCGGCTGCGGTATATCTGGCTGCCGGGCGTTTTCCCGTCCTTCTGTGAAAGCTGCATCGCTGCAATGGGCATGTGCTGGAAGAGCGGCGTCTCTGCCGAGGTCATCGGCCTGCCGGATCATTCGGTCGGCGATGCGCTCTACCGCGCCAAGATTACGCTGTCCACGCCGGACGTGTTCGCATGGACGCTGGTGATCGTGCTGCTGTCGGCGGCACTGTCTGCGGCGGCAGCCCGGCTGCTGCGCACGGCAAAAATGCGCCTCTGCGGGGAGGTACAGGCATGAGCATTGTGATACGGAACCTCTGCAAACGCTTTGGCGATACGCCTGTTCTGCAGGATTTTACATGGACGGTCGATGGCCCGGCAGTGCTGATGGGACGCTCCGGCTGCGGGAAAACAACGCTGCTGCGCATCCTGATGGGGCTGGAAGCACCGGATTCCGGCACTGTCACGGGCGTTGAGAGGCCCGCTGTCGTCTTTCAGGAGGACCGCCTCTGCCCGCAGCTGACCGCTGCTGCCAATCTAGTGCTGACCGGCCATGGGCTGACGCAGCAGGAGGCAGAGCGGGAGCTGCGCACACTCGGCTTTACCGATGCGGAGCTGGCACTGCCTGCTGCGCGGCTCTCCGGCGGGCAAAAACGGCGCGCTGCGCTGCTGCGGGCGCTGCTCTGCCGTGATGCACAAACGCTGCTGCTGGACGAGCCCTTCACCGGCATGGACGCCGAGCTTGTCGCCGATGCTGTCGCCGCCACAAAGCGGCTGGCAGGGGCGAGGCCCGCGATTCTCGTCACCCACGACCGCGCCGCTGCCGATCTGCTCGGCTGGCCGGTAAAGGAAGTATAAAAAGCACGCCCACGCGAAAAAATATCGCATGGGCGGTTTTTATATCAACTCTGTCAGAATCGCGTTCTGCACGACCATCCCGGCGGGGGTCAGCCGGAAGCTGCTGCCCTCCCACACGGCGTAGCCGTGGGTGACGCACTGGCGCATAAATGCCTGCTGTGCGGTGGTGAAATGCCCGCCGCGCCGCGCATATTCTTCTAAATCCAGACCGCAGGTCAGCCGCAGCTGCATCAAAAGGTAATCCTCGGCAGTGCAGTCACCCTCGATTTCCTCGTGGATCGTGCCGTCAATAAACCCCTGCACATCCCCGGGCCAGAACCGCCGCACATTATCCACGCAGCTGTGGGCTGCCGGGCCGATGCCGCGGTACGGCTCGCAGTTCCAGTACAGCAGGTTGTGCCGCCCTTCGTGCCCGGGGCGGGCAAAGTTGCTGATCTCGTATTGGCGGTAGCCTGCGGCCTCCAGCTGCCGCACGGCGTACAGGTAAAAATCTGCGGCGGCATCGGCATCGGGCAGGCCGGCGGGCGGGTTGCGGTAAAACGCCGTGCCCGGCTCTACCTTCAATAAGTAGGCGGAGATGTGGGTGCAGCCGCCATTCTGCAGCAAGGCCAGTGTGCGGTCAAATTCGGCGTTTGTATACTGCGGCAGCGCCAGCATGATGTCCCCGCAAATATCGGGGAAACCGGCCTCCTGCGCCCATGCCAGCGCCCGGGCGGCCCCGGCAGCCGTGTGGGTGCGGCCTAGCCGCTGCAGTTGTGCGTCATCGGCGCTCTGCACGCCGAAACTGATGCGGTTCACCCCGGCCTGCCGAAAGCCAACCAGTGTTTCGGGTGTCACCACATCGGGGTTGGCCTCCAGCGTGATCTCGGCACCGGGCAGGGGGTCAGCAGCCTGTATCAGGGTGCTGACCTGCCCCGGGGAAAGCAGCGCCGGGGTGCCGCCGCCAAAGTACAGGGTGTCGGGCCGGCGGGTGTTTTTGGCAAGCTCCCGCAGCAGGGCGTCTACATACGCCTGCGGCACGCCGCGCGCGCCCGGTGCCGAGTAAAAATCACAGTATCGGCATTTTGACCGGCAGTAGGGAATATGAATGTAAATGCCAAACGGCTCGTTTCTGGACATAATGCACCTTTTGTATTATGGATTTCACAATTCTGTGATGATTTGCTATCAAAATACCTGTATAATACATCATAAAGAAAGGAGATTGCAACTATGAATCGCAATTATTCTACTATTTCTTATGCGGAAAGCCCATTTGGGACTCTTTCCGAGTTTATGTCCAAGAGTTTCGGCTGGATGTTTGCGGGCCTGCTGGTCACCTTCGCGGTCGGCATCGGCGCGGTGATGACGGGGCTGATTTATCCGCTCATCAACTCCGGTCTGTTTATTCTGACCTCCATTGCTGAGTTGGTGCTGGTGTTTACGCTGTCTGCCCGGGTGCAGAAGCTGCAGCCCTCGACGGCCACGGGAATCTTCTTCGGCTATGCGGTGCTGAACGGTCTGAACCTGAGTGCGATTTTTCTGGTGTATGACTACGGCAGCCTGATCCTTGCGTTTCTGGTCGGTGCGGTATATTTCGGCGTTATGGCCGTGTACGGCAATGTCACCAACCGTGACCTGACCGGCTGGGGACCCAAGCTGATGGGCGGTCTGATTGCCCTAATCGTCTGCTCTCTGGTGGGCGGCCTGTTCGCAGCCTTCGGTATGAGCTTCGGCGTCATGGATCTGGTGCTCTGCGCGGTGGGGCTGTTGATCTTCATGGGCCTGACTGCCTATGACACCCAGATGCTCAAATACTACTACTCTTATTTCGGCGGCGATGCGGCAATGCTGCACAAGGCCTCCATCATCGGCGCCCTGAATCTCTATCTGGACTTCATCAACATCTTCCTGTATATCCTGCGTATGCTGGGCCGCAGAAACAACGATTAAAAAAGTCAAAAGTTTTTTGCAAAAACCTGTTGACAATCCACGACAGCTTTGCTATAATAACAACCGTCGTCAGGAGCGAACGGCACTGACGGCGGCCAGCATGGGGGATTAGCTCAGCTGGGAGAGCGCTTGCATGGCATGCAAGAGGTCACCGGTTCGATCCCGGTATTCTCCACCACAAAGACCCGACAGAGATTTCTGCCGGGTCTTTTTTGTTGCACATATCCGCTTGCGTGGGTGAAAACCGCGCCTGCAGGAGAAATTTTCAAAAACCTCTTGCATTTTGTGCCGGGGTGTGGTACTATACTAAAGCAATACACACGCATTGCGCTGTTTTTTTGTGCCTTTTTTGCGGTAAGACGCCAAAAGGTTAGAAAACAGAAACCCCGCAGTGCGGAGGGTAAAAACTAAATTTTTTGGAGGAAACAAACAATGGCAGTCGTATCTATGAAACAGCTTCTCGAGGCCGGTGTCCACTTCGGCCACCAGACCCGCCGCTGGAACCCCAAGATGGCTAAGTACATCTTCACCGAGCGCAATGGTATCTACATCATTGACCTGCAGAAGACCGTGAAGAAGCTCGATGAGGCTTACAACTTCGTCCGCGACA
>ERZ1026880.47-NODE-47-length-70371-cov-20.704292_pt1 | contig 70371 bp, 63 predicted proteins | sample MGYA00380170_ERZ1026880 | MGnify/ENA primary metagenome ERZ1026880 (study PRJEB33269, sample SAMEA4719806) | human gut metagenome | biome: human-associated habitat; feature: organic feature; material: feces | place: Cameroon | collected 2013-10 ...
CAAACACACCGTTGTAGTCACTTTCTGCCCAGACATAGCCACTGATGCCGTGATTAACGTACAATGCTACATTCTGGTACTGAACACTAACAGGCGTGATAGAGTTTCCACTCATGGACGGCATATAGATGCTGCGGATTTCCGCACCGGAGAATGTCTCCCCTACTCCTTCGGATGCACCTGAAGGTCGTCCGCTAGTACCAAGCACCGAGGTGATTTTTGTTGCTTTGTTTGAAATTGCCTTATCAGCAGTCGAACCCGGAAGCTGCGATACTCTTGCATTCGCAAGATTGCTGCCTGTGGCAGACAGAACCTTAATCGTATATGTCTGACGCGGTTTCAAATTGCTGATGCTATAGTTTCCGCTCGCATCTGTTTTGATACCGGTAACTTGATTGCCATATACATCATAAGCTGCCGAACCATCATCGGTAAGCACTGTGATGTTCGCATTTTTTAGCTTCGCTTCGTTGTTGTTATAGATGCCATCACGATTTGAGTCATCCCAAACGAAACCGCTCATTGCAGATGGAACAAATACACCACAGTTTACTGTGTTTACGGAATTCTTCTGGTACACTGCCGTAAATACATCCGAGCGCCAATTTGTATTGACCCTGCTATTGTTTTCGCTTGCAGCTCCTTTTAGAGTGGGTGAATACGAACGAATGGTTGATGTTCCGTTAGAGAACTCAACATAATACTTTAGGTTTGGTGCAATACTTCCAAAAGAGTAATTGCCATACTTGTTTGTTTTTGTTGTTGCAGAGACCGAGCCGTCCTCGTTGTACAGGGTTACAGCAACACCTTCGACAGTTGCCTCATCGCCAGTCTGATAGATACCATCGCGGTCATTCTCTGCCCATACCGTACCTGCAATAGTTGTTGTGTTTGCTACAACAGGTGGAGCTATTGACTTAATCTGTGTTCCAATCACATCTGTATCTGAGACGCTATGGTCGTTTTGCGGTAATCCACGTTCTACACCGTATTCAACAACATAGCCGTTGCACGCTTCATAATCTTTTGGTACATCATCCCATGTCCAACTGCCGCTTCCTACGACCGAGTCTTTCGTCCATAACTGCATTGCGCCGGAGTTACCGTCTGGCTGGTTGCTAGGCCATCCAGCATAGACACCCGGCACAGCAGTACCTCTACCTGTTCCGTACCAATAAACTTGTCCGGCTTCTGGACCGTCAGCCCATATCCAGTTTGTCCCATTATAGCAGCCGCCAGACCAGTATTGGTTACCACTTGCGGTGCCACCAAGCATATTTAGAATGTAATTCTGTTCAGAAACATTTGTAATATTTACAAGGTAACCATAGCAGCCAAGTACCGCATTATATCTTGATTTTGCTGCGGCACGCGCTGTATCCCAAGAAATACCTGCACTTGCCATAATGACTTCGTACATATGTCCCGAATCAGAGTCAAAGAACATATCATTAGTCAGCATTTTTTCATCTGCGTACCAATAAGTTGATACTCCACCTGTAATGCCAGACTCTGTAAAGGTGGCTGCATCATAGGTGGTAAACGTCATATTTCTGAGGAAGGTTTCCCAGTTTACTGTAGATACGGAATTTTCTGTTTTTGCACGGAACCAATAATATTTGCCTGTACCGCTTACAGAAATTCCAAGTTGGTCAGCAAGAGATTGGTTATAGTTGATGCTATCGTTGCTGTTATATCCATGACTTGAAAACTGAACTAGCACACTATTGATATGATTTGGCTCTGTTATGGATAATTCTGGATATTGCCATACGGAGTATGTATGATTTTTTGTTGCGTCAATAGAATCATTTACTGTTTTGACTGTTGTTCCATTGATAATATTTTTGTTGTCGTATACATGGATGCCTTGGTGTTCGAGGTAAATGTTATAGTCAATTACCAATCCGCCTTTTTCACCAAAATCATCTATTTGTCTTTGACCACCAGAGGTTTGATATGTGGCAATTGCGGTACATCTGAAGAAATATTTCTTCATCGTCGATGTGTTATACATCGAGTTGACAGGGTTTGTCAATGTCATAACACTCTTTACGGCGTACCAATCTGGATAGTTTTCATTATAATATCTATCAGTTGGCTTTAACTGTCCAAGTGGAGTATTCACAACATTAACAGACATTCTGCCATCAATACTTTTGGCTGTTGCATCTGTCCACGTCTTATTACTATAGTCCAGATATGTACTATACTGCCAAGATGGAGTGACAGTCATAATATCGCCAAGATTATAATAAGTAATGGCAGTATAAGTTACCGTTGTATTTGCAACATCTTGTCCTTTATTTAAAGTTACCGCCTGACCATAGATGTCATCCACATCAACATGGTCACGACTTCCTTCTTCATTAGCTGCTTCTTGCATGACGACAGCCATCTTTGGAGTAGCGCCATCCAAGCGGATAAGAACACGTCCATTTACAAGGTAAGGTGCGGATTCGGTAGAATCGTACTTTGCATTACCGCCCGTCAGGTAGTTCGCATCCTCAATTGGGACATCTTCACCATTATAGTTGATAGATGTATTGACGAAGGAAGAACCGCCGCCACCGTTAAAGGCGTATTCACTACCGCCGCCAAACCAGCCGCCGCCACCAGCGCCGGAACATGTAAAACCATTTGAGCCGTAGAAGAACGAGCCGCAGGCACGTGCCGGACCGTCGTCAAACAAATTGTCGATTGGGTCTTTATGGCGAGGATTCGCGTCGTACAATTCGCCGAGGATTGTATAATGGTTGCCATAACCAGCACGAGTCTGTGTCGCCGGATACACACGAGCTTCCATACGTTCAGCCATCGTCTGTTTACGACCATTGGTAGCTGTTGTACCGCCAATGGTTGCATCGAAGGTGAACGCATTGCTGATTGGCGGTAATCCACCTGCATAGAATCTTGCAGCGTAAACACCCTGACCTTCCTCACCGCCACCGTTGGAAGCGCCGCCGTATTCACCCGCACCACCGCCGCCGCCAGCAAGAAGAATTACATGGTCCTTTGCGGTTTCTGCTGCATTGTCGTTTTGAGATTTTTCATTATCCCAGTAATCGTGTGGAGCCTGACCTGCTTGGTCCATCGTCCAGTCATCAATGGTAACGTAGGTTGCACCGCCGCCACGTCCAAATACGTGGTACTTATTGGTTTGACCTTCTTCTTCGTCAGGATACCATGCGCGGTCCCAGTCAACCTGACCACCGCCACCGCCGAAGGTTCTCTCGGTAGACCAGTAATTACCAGCCTCACCAAGTCTCATATAAATGACTTGTCCAGCCTTTAGGTGGATTTTACCTTCTGCCATACCACCGCGACCCGGATTGCCAAAGCCTTCAAACTTGTTTTTGCCAGTTCCACCGTTTGCACCATATGCGGTGATAATATAGTCACCCTCATAAGGTGCTGTAAAAGTTTGCACAAGACCATGTTTACTGGTAAATTCAAGTCCTTCGATTACAAGGTCGAGTTGATTGTATTGTATATCATACGGGTCGAGAGATATAGTTGCAATACCGTCGTCTTCGGAAGCACTGTTATACGCATCTGCGTTATCAACGAGGTCCGTATCTACCTCTTCGTTTGATTCATAAACAGCGGTCAATGTATAGGCATCAACACCATCCTCGAATGTCAAGGTATCTGTGTCTTCGTTATACGAGCCATTAGATACATCCCATCTTACAAAGTGAGCATTTTCATCCAAAGATAGTGCATCTGGCACAACGACAGAACCCTTGTCTGATACATGTACAGTAAGGGTGTCATCGCTATCCTCGTAGCTGAGTCCGTTATCAGTGTTACCGTCAAGACCGAGCGCGGTAAGAGTCGCTTCATCACCATCGGCGTGAGCCGCGAGCGTATCCTCGTTGGCTGTATCCAACCAGAGGTCCTCAAATTTACCACCGTTACGATTGATGGTCAGTGTCACAGACTCATGTGGTGTAGCTTCTTCTGTGTCACCTGCATTGTCGGTAGCAGATGAAGTATCTTGCTGCTCACCAGTTTCTTCTGAATCCGATACGGTATCCTTCTCAGAGTTGGAGTCGATAGAATCCACACTATTAGTATCCGATACCGTCGGATTCGCTTCAGATTCGACAGTTACCTCTGATTCTGCAGAAGATGGTACTTCTTCTGTAGAACTCGACGAATCGGATGCCGGTGTATTGTCATCCGTAGATGATGTGTCCGAAGCGGCTGCAGTATCGTTACTGGGTTCACTATCAGTGACATCTACCGCCTCACCCGGATTTACTTGCACATCGGAATTCTCTGTTGCTGTAGAAATTGTTGACGATGTATCGTCGTCTGCATACGTCAATACTGGCGAAGCACATTGTGCTGCCATTACGCCTGCAATTACAGCACTCGCTATCCGATGCCACGTTTTCTTTCGCATTGCGTTTTCCCCTTTCATCTAGCGATTCTTTGAAATTTGTCTTCACAAATTTAAGTGCATTATACCTACTTGTGGTCGGCTTTATGCAAAACAAAAAAGTACAGTCTGAAAAATCAAACTGTACTTTCTGGTTTTGTCGCACCCCGTGCGGGATGTGACTGTCCATGTGTTTGTTTATGAGCTGGATAACATGATTTCAATCAACGCATCCCGTGCGGGGTGCGACCAACCGTAGGACAGTGTCACCTGTTCTTGTGGGTTATTTCAATCAACGCACCCCATGCGGGGTGCAACAAGACAAAAGGAAAACGAAAATGAAACAAACGATTATTTCAATCAACGCACCCCGTGCGGGGTGCAACCAAATAAGTGAAAGCACCCTTGTTGACAATCTGATATTTCAATCTAACGCACCCTGTGCGGGGTGCAACGACTTGCATAGACAGGATGGTAACACTCCATACATTTCAATCTAACGCACCCCGTGCGGGGTGCAACAGCAAAACTATACAATCTAAATATGTTTTAGTAGCACATAGGATGTACAGATTTGCTAATTATGTGCTTTGCATATTAAAGCACTCACCTACTTACTGCATTGGAACCACCCTCCAACTACTGATTTTTGGTGCGAAGCTTCCAGCGATTTTATGTTAACTTAAGGTTCGCACCACTTCGATAACATTATTATAACATATACCGTGTTATTCTGCATTCGCTTTTGTGGCAATAAAAAGAGCCGCTCACCAAACGGTAAGCAGCTCCTTTAGTTGGATGGATATTTATTATTTTTAGTGGAGTTTCTTGCGAAATTGGTGGTCTACTAATTTATACGAATCACCATTTTAGCAAACATCCATACCTATTAACTCTGTTTTTAGCCATTGCAAATACTGGTATCGCTCTGCTTCGTTCTGAATCCCCTGCAGAGCGAAAGTTACGAATGGAACATCTGTGCAATGGTTATACAACCATGATTCGAGAGCAAGTTCCTCAAAAATATCGTTGTAGCAAGTGTTACGCCGATAATATTCGAGATTCTCATCTTCGATTTCGTAGTCAACTTTTGCACGGATTTCTTCTGCCGTATAGTTTTCAGCTTTTGCAGCGGCATTCGCAAAGAACGGGATATTGCCTTCCTTCCATTCGAAAAACGGATAATCTTGGTCGCAGGAGTTCTGGAAATACATACTCAGCGGCCACTTTTCGTTTACACTTTCAGACGGCATCATAACGATGCCAAGCAGTTTATGCTCTTCCCAATACAAAAAGTGAAAAGTGAATAATGCTTCAAGCCAATATCTGTCAGCAGTTTCCGCAAGTACATCAGCTTTACGAGTCCTACTTTCCTTATTCGCAATGTACCCTGTGCGAACCGAAGGAATATAAAACCGATTGTCTACAATGGTTTTCTTGATGTTTTTTTCTGTCATTTGAGATTGCGTATATTCGAGCGCAATCGTCATGGCCTCCTGCAAACTGTTCGCCTGCGCAAAGCCCATATCAAAACCGTAACTCGTTCTGATTCACCTCCTGTAAAATATCCTCTTCACATGAAGGAAGAGGTTAACATAGCCGATTTTCACAGTGCTTTGATTTGCTTTCCGCCTATCACTGTAGGAAGAGGTTCATCTGTAACATGTAAAACGATACTATCTCTTCCGTCACACGCGTAACGGATAGTCTTTAAGATTTCATAAGACAATTTACTATTATAAGCAAGTTCAGAATTTGAAATACCAAAGTTCCCGTTCCAACCGACACCGAGCTTTTTCAGTTGAGGAATAAGTAAGTCTCGTGCTTCTTGCACACCGACACCATACCATCTCGCATCATGATTCGCCCGCAAATGTATTTCATCGTCACCCGAAATGTCAAGTGCTTCATAGATGATGCTAAATTGTCCCATCAGGATACGAGAGTATACATCCAGAGCATCGACAAGGGTTTTCCAAGAAGATGCATCCATAGTAACTCTGTATTTGTATTGCGTATTACGTTTATGTTCTTGCAAGTCTTCCGAATTGTGAAGAACGTTAAAGAGAATATCGCTGAGTTTGTCATATGTTTTCTTGACTGGAGCGGTTACATTGATGGCCGTTAAAATAGCACATGCATTTTTTATATCATCTGCGCTTGCACCATAGCTCTCCCCCACTTCTTTGCAAATAGAAGAGAAATCGTTGTTGTAAAACGGAATCATAACCGCCAAAGCGTGTGAAATGCAGAAAAATTGTTTAACTGTAAAATCAACAAACATTTTTATCCTCGCTTTATGTGTTTGTTTGGTCTTTTTTGTCTGATGGTACTTTTTCGAAAGACCACGTTTGTGTGTCTACGATGCAAAAGTTTTGCGAACCGTATGGAGTACCGTCTCTGTACGTAGAGAACGTGTCACATGATAATACGCCCCCAACAAGCATCACATCTTTAACAGGTGTGTGACCAACAACCTGCAGATATTTTCCTCCACGGAATAACCTTGTCATATCATCATCTGGTGCTAACTGAGGTCTATACCAGATTGGTGATGCGCTATCCCACATAAGGACACTGCCCATGTTGTTGATTTCCTTGATGGTACGACCAATCGCCTTTTGACTGCTTGGCGTTACCCAACGATGTACGTAGAAGTTGGAGAGACCACCATGCATAAACAGCGTTTTGTCGATTCTGTGGATATATGCAAGCTGAGTTGGCGATGGAAGAACCTCTTTCAGCTCCTCTATCTTTTGACATACCAAATCTCGAAGTTCTGGATTGTATCCTGTTTCTGGCTTCCCCCATACATAACTCAAGTCATGATTTCCATAGCACCATAATGTGTCTGGAAATTCTTTTGCAAAAGCGATTGCTGCGTCATATGTTTTTTCGTACAAATCCGGGTCATCTTTCCCAAAATCATCGGGAATATCCATCAAGCAAACAGCATTATCCGTTTTTTTACTACGCATGATAGATGCTGCTGCTTCGAATATCCAAGGCTTTAAATGACAGTCAGGAATTACTAGAATTTGCATGGGTTATCACCTCTTTTCTGTTTTCGGGTATTACTTCATTGCGCGTTTCATACGTTTCTAGTCGCTTTTTAGAAGTTCGAACTCGTTTTTATCTTCAACTTCACATCCAGCCCAGTTTTCTACGCTAGTTCAAGAAATTTCCATTTATCCCTTTTTCGTCTTCCGTGCTTTTGATGAAATCTATGATAGAACTATATGATATAGTTCTTGCGTATGGATTAAAAGAGATGCTTATTTCCAATGTTTGCTTTGTGACAGGCATCACATTGAATACTTTAGTGTCGTATTTATTTACATAGCCACTACCTGTACCATTATGATAATGCGTTGCTCCATGTCCTGCGTGTCTGACAGAAAAATCTCTACTACGGATTTCCCATATCCTTCTATGCTTCTGCAAATCTGCTGGCTTTAAGTAAATGGTTTTTGTTGTTTTATCCCAATTCGCCAGATTTTCTAAAAGTTCATCCCAATATTTTTCCGAAAAAGTATAATCAATTAAAATATAGTCGTACAACGCTTTTCTTACAGCTTCGTTTATGTCTTTGTAAAATAACGCTCTTGCAAGTTTACTTTGATACTCCCTCTGTTCAACGGAATCAAACCCAAACTTGTCCCACATATTCTCTTTATACTCGTCTAAGGAAAAGTGCTTGCAATTTGGAATGTCTTCTTCCAATTGTTTGCATAGCGTGCTTTTTCCTAAACATGCCATCCCTTGTACAATAACTATTTCCATACGCTGTTCCATTTGTGTTTGGATATTTATTGTTTCTGCTTTTTACCTTTCCTCTATTATAGCATATATTGGATAATCTCTCAAACCTTTTTATCCAATTGTTTTACGCATTATTAACGCTACGACGTATACTTTCTGCTACAGATTGGATAAATGCTGTACTTGACAACGATGTATTAACTAATCCAATTATAGTTGTATATTAGCAAGAAATATATCAACAAAAGCCGCCTACCCAAAGGCGGACGGCTTATCGTTATATAGTCTTAAACTTGCGGCAGCAATTCGTCATGGCGCGGATGCGCACCAAATCGATTTCAATTGCCAGCGCATTGATGGCTTCATACAAGGCATAAACAGCCATTGCGGGAATCGCAACAAACAGTATGATGGTGGATTTAATAATTTTCATTTGTTTTGACACTTCCTTTTCATGTGTTTAGGCGGCAACGGGATTTGCAAAGCATGCTAGAACAAAATGGATAATAAGTTCTGTAATTTCTTTTGCAAAGTTTGGACCATAATTTACAAAGCGCTGAAATGCAATGCCATTAGCATTCATCCAGTCTTGTTTTGCCAAATCATGGTTGACTTGTAGCGTGTAAAGTTCCTTTCGAGAAAGACCGCTCTTTTTATCACTATAAAAGCGAGAATTTGGGTCGCCATGTTGCATACCATCTAATTCTGCAGCAGCTACTACATCTTTCTTATTAAAATCAATACACGTACCATTTTTATTTACTTCTTGCTTATTTTTGCAGAAGATAAAATCGACAGGCGTTTTTGCCTTATCTTTGAGTTCTTTAGTGCGGGCATTCCGATAAACATAGAGTTCACCGTAGTTTTCGCGATACCATGCGCAGAACGCCTCCAAACGCTCGAAGACAGCTTTCTCGGTTTTGTAGGTATCCAGAACCTTGCTATCTTTTCTTTTCTTATTTGAGATTTCTTTCGGTTGTTTTTTTGCCTTTGTCTTTTTCTGCTGAGATGTTTTTTTATTAGGCTTAGCTACTTCTTCCTTCTTTTCAGCTTCCGCTACTTTAGTGATATATTCGTATACATTACTAAGCTCTTCTTTTTCGATTGTAACGCGAGTTGCATTAGCCAATACATCACTGTATCGGGTGCTTTGAGGTAAAGTATCTATAAAATACGCATTTTTAACCATGTAGTCAAAGGCGAACATGTCGTCTTCTGGATATTTTTTTTGCGTATTTCCTTTGAACAGGTCTTTTGCTATTGTATACATAAAGTTTCTTACGACATTGTATGGGATGAGATAATCCCCTGTTCCATAAAGTTTGATTTTATGATTGAAGTCGCTCAGCTCTTTTGCAAGATTCAGCCAAATTTTTAGGTCTTCTTTGCGATATTCTGGGGAAATAACTGTCTTGTGTCCTATCATTTCCAAATGATAAAATGGCTTCACCTTTTCTTCAACGATGAGACGATATTTTCCTACGATTTCACGGAAAGCAGCACTGCAAACCAGAATGTCCTGACTTACAACATAGCCGATTGCATACTGGTAGCCGTAGTCCTCCATCATTTCAATTTCAATACCGCTTTGTTCCTTAATCTTGTTAATAGCGTCACAATACGCTTTCTCAAGCAATTTAACTCCACACAAATCAATTCCATTTGCGCGGCATTCTGCAGAAGCCATTTCTGCTTCGTCTCGCAAATTAGCTTCTGCATTTATGTCAGTGAGAACTGCATAGACACTATCATAAACCCTCTTGTAAGAATCAAAGTCTTTGTAATTAACGTTAGAATTCAGGCTCATATTCATGATAATCCTCCTTTATTTCTCTTCTCAGCTCTCACCTCCCGGCAAAAACCAAAAATTTTCAATGTTGTGGTCTTCCAGCTCCTCTTTTCAGAAGATTTCTTCTCCTTCTTCATCCAAAATAAAAAATGACTATCATCTTCCTTGTGGAAAAATAACAGCCATTTTTATATGGGTTTTCTTATTTTTTTATCTGTTGTTAATTGATTTTGCTTTTGTATTATACCCATGTTTTGATTTCAATTTCTCAAATAATGTTGAATTCTAATTCAGTGAAAAGAATTTCAGCGTTATTTTTACATGATTGAGCGCGAAAACATAAAAAGCCGCCCACCCGGTTAGGGGTGAACGGCAGGAAATGCTATCTATGTAAAAAGACAACTGATGTGTCAGAGGTCTTGTAATCTGTCAAGCAGCTATCTTCACTGCGGTTTTACCCTTCGGTCCACGCTTTTTGGCATTAGCTTCAAGCTCCTTCTTGTTGGCATCATACCAAACCTCGAACTCCTTGAAGTTGTTCAGTGCCAAAATCTCAGGAGAAGCCTTGCGACCATAAATTTCTTCCAGCAAATGGATGACTTTATGACCGACTTCTTCCATGATTTCAGCATCGTATTTGCCGTGATGACAAAAACCTTCAGGCATAACGATGTCGTATTTTGGGTCGAGAACTTCAAGTCCCGGCTCCAAAACGCGAATCATAGCGTACCCTGCTTTGCGAGCTGCTTCGAACTTGAAACGGTCTCTTGCTGCACGTTCATCATCTCCGTGCCATGCGTTGCCATTGTATTCAGCGCAGAGTTTCCGAATGTGGTCTACAAAATCCAGTCCTAAGTGGCTATTCTCGCCCAAGATGTTTCGAACATCAAAAAACGGATTTGAAATTCCGTTTTCACCGGCAAATGCCAGCATAAAACGCACCACGAAGCATTCCGGCTTAGAAATAGCGTTGATTCTTCGCATATTGCAGTCATAGCATCCAGTGAAGCCATTGCTTACAGAACGAACAACATTCTGAATTACAGCTTCAAATTCTCGTTCGCAATTACGACATTTAAAGAGGGCCTTCCTTTTGCTTCCAGCGGCAACTTCTGAAGCAGAAAGCTCGTTTTTACTGCTCCACATAGCAGCGGCTTCTGGGCATTGCGACGCAAGGTCGTTGATACCGGGAATAACCTTTCTGCCTGCGCAAACAGAGCAACCAGTGAAACCTTTGCCTACAGCACGGATGACATTGGGAATTGTGGCTTCGAATTCTTGTCCGCAGTCACGACATTTGAAAAAGAGCTTTCGGTTGCTTTTGACAGTGACTTTTGAAGCAGAAAGCTCGTTTTTGCTGCTCCACATAGCAGCGACTTCTGGGCATTGCGACGCAAGGTCGTTGATGCCGGGAACAACCTTTTTACCTGCGCAAACAGGACAGCCGGTGGTGCCTCTGTTTACAGAGCGAACAACATTCTGAATTGTAGTTTCGAATTCTTGTCCGCAATCACGGCATTTGAAGAAAGCCTTTTTTTGGTTTCCAACAGAAACTTCCGAAACAGAAAGCTCGTTTTTGCTGCTCCACATAGCAGCGGCTTCTGGGCATTGCGACGCAAGGTCGTTGATACCGGGAACAACCTTTTTACCTGCGCAAACAGGGCAGCCCGTGTTGCCCTTACTCACAGAATGGACGACATTACAGATTCTGGCTTCAAATTTCTGCTTGCAATTCTGGCACACAAAAGTGAGCTTTTTAGTGCTTCCAGCAGTAACCTCAAACGCAAAGTGCTTGTCTTTTTCACTTAGCATGACCGCAGCTTTCGGGCAAACAACAGCAAGGCAATTTTCTTTGATGTTATACGGCATCTCAATGCCAAGAGTCGGAACAGTCGTGCAAGCAGTGCAGTTGCAGGTGGTTGTGTGCATAACATTCATAAAAGCATTCATAATTTTTCTCTTTCTCCTCGTAACATTCGAGGCTTGTAATAAAAAAGCAGCGACCATCCTCCTTGTTGGAGGAAGATGATGGCTACTGCATTCATAAACCAACTGTGTGTCAGATGGCTTTTCTGTTATTTGTTGATGTTTTTTGGTCGTGGTGAAGAGCGCCACGGACAAACTGGTTCCAGCGAGCATGGTACAGGACGAATCCGTCCTCGAACTCCACCGTGATGTTGTTGACACCATGATAAGCGGTGCAGGTGGCTTTGCTGCCATCCCTCATCGTCATCGTAGTGCCGACAGATTCCGGAAAGCCGTACGCATCCTTGCGTACTGCGTTAATAGTACGCATTCGCATCTGCATCCCGCAGTCGGGACAGCAGGCAAAGCCAGACGCAACCGCTCGCGTCATAGCACGAATGCTTGTCACAAACTCTTGCTTGCAAACAGGACATACAAAGATGGCGCGTCTGGACGAACAAGCGGAAATTTCACTTGAAGTATAATCGTTCTTGTCACTCCACATAGTAGAAACTTTAGGGTGTTGGCTTGCCAAATCGTTGATACCGGGGATAACCTTACGTCCCGCACAAACAGGACAACCTGTGTTACCGTAGCTTACAGATTTGACAACATTGCAGACGGGAGCTTTAAATTCCTGCTGACAATCAGGACAAACGAATAGTGCTTTTTTGGTACTTTTTGCAGATACATTGTTGGGAGCGTAAGTATTCTTGCTGCTCCACATAGTAGCAACTTTAGGTGCAACAGTAGCCAAATCGTTATATCCTACGATTAACTTGGTATTACCCTTCGCTTCCTTTTCCTCTTTGTATGGCATAGCGCTGAGCGTAGGAATAGAAACACAGGTTGTACAGGTTGTGCGAGTACAATTTGTAATCATCATTATTATCTCCTTTTTTTCATCTAAAATAAAAAATGACTATTATCTTCCGCGTTGGAAAATAACAGCCATTTTTATATGGGTTTTCTTGATTCTTTTTTCGTTAATTGATTTTGCTTTTGTATTATACCAATGTTTTATTTCAATCTAATGCACCCCATGCGGGGTGCGGTGTCGGTGAAATCGGTCCAGAAAACCGACGATAGGATTTCAATCAAATGCACCCCATGCGGGATGCGATACAGAAGTTGCAGGGTATTTATGACACTTGGTTTCAATCGTTTCAATCGTTTCAATCAAATGCACCCCATGCGGGGTGCAATGTCAAAACTATACAATCAAAATATGCCTTAGTAGCACATAGGATGTACGGTTTTGCTAATTATGTGCTTCACACACTGAAGCACTCACCTACTTACTGCATTGGAATCACCCTCTAACTACTGATTCTTTGGTGCGAAGCTTCCAGTGATTTTGCGTTCACTTGAGGTTCACACCGATTTGATGACTTTATTATAGCATATACTGTATTGTTCTGCATCCGCTTTGAAACAATAAAAATTGTGCCGCATTTCAAATAATGCTGAATTTCAATTCAGTGAAAAATGTTTCAGCGTTATTTTTCACATTTTCTATTTAAACAAAAAACCTACGCTAGATACAGCATAGGCTCTTTTGGCGCATGTGGTAGGATTCGAACCTACGGGCCATTTCTGACCGCTGGTTTTCTGGACCAGTTTCATAAGCCACTCGGACACACATGCATATGGCGCAGAGAGTGAGGGTCGAACTCACATGCCGCTTTCGCGACGGCAGCTTAGCAAGCTGCTGCAATACCTTTATGCGACCTCTGCAGATTTGCACCCATTGTTTTTATTAAACAATAAACTTGACTACCGAACTCAAAACTTTACTATCTCCCTTTTGGTGGTGATTTTGAAAAGATTTATTTGTTTTTCTTAATTAACAAACTTTACATAGTAATAACAATCTTAACAAACTCATCTATGGGTGCAATAGTGACCCCTAGCAGACTTAAACTGCCGACTCCAGCTTGAGAGGCTGGCGACTTGGACCAACTTGTCGAAGGGGCCTTATGGTGTGCCGGGCTGGATTCGAACCAGCGAACCGTAACGGAACGGTTTTACAGACCGCGTACTTTAACCACTTGCATACCGGCACATATAAGGAGGCATTAAGCCTCGTGGTGCTCCCGGCTGGAATCGAACCAGCGACACATAGGGCTTCAACCTACTGCTCTACCAACTGAGCTACAGAAGCAGATGGTGACCGAAATGGGGCTTGAACCCATACTCTCAAGCTTGAAGGGCTTGCGACTTAACCAATTCGTCTATTCGGCCATATAGCCGCAATCCTGCGGCGAGGGTTTATGCGATGACAAGGATGTCATCAATTTTCGTATCGAGCATCGCGGCGAGAATCACAAGGTTGTCGATGGTAGGAAGTGCAGTGCCTGCCTGCCATTTGGCGACTGCCTGTGTGGATACACCGAGCGTGTCTGCCACATCCTTGACCTTGATGCCTGCCGCTTTTCGCAGTGCCTTGATGTTGGCACCTGTTTGCTGGATATCGATTGTTGGAACGTTCATTTTCTTGCTGCCTTTCTGTACTACAGGCAACAAAAAAACGCTGCCTGCCGAAATGACTCGACAAGCAGCGTGTGAAAATGCAGTTATCGTTTAGAGACGCACCGCATCTGTACATGGTCTGTTTTTTGCTTGTCGATGAGTATGAGAAACAAAGCTGGATTCGTAGGACTCGAATTCAGATTCATAACTATACTCAGCAAACGACACAGCATTAACAGTCTTGCACAGCATCTTCGGTTGTCTCCTTTCGTTTCGTTCTGATTATATTATACCACATCTGCGTGGTAGGTCAATCAACTTGTGGTTTACTTTTTGCTACACCATTTGGCGGTATCGGGGATGTACACTGCATCTACACCCTCTGGCTTTGGATTGGACGGGTTTTCCCTGCTGCCGACAGGAAGATTCTGGCTTTTAGGTGCGTACTTGTTACGATAGCCAGCGCCTTCGTGTAGAATGCGGTCCGAGCCTAGTATGTGCTTACTCATTTGTGACTCCTTATTGCACTTGTGACAAAATATGGACCTGTACCTTTTTGACATTCTCTCCATAGCTAAATATGCCAAGAGAGACTCGAACTCTCAATAATATAACTCTATTATAACATACGTTGTATCTCTCTGCATCCGCTTTAAGGCAATAAAAAACCGCCCACCAAGAGGTGGACGGCGTTTTGCTTAATATCTGTTATAGAGTGTTGCTTCCTTTTTTAGCATCAATAAAGTCGATTCGCATTTGCTCATAGGCAGCATCTCGTACTTTTGTCAGGATGCTCCCGTATTCTCCGATGATACTGTCATCCGCAATCAGCCTCTTGTTTCCTGTTTCAAAGAGTTTCTCGTACAGCCCAGCACAAGCTGCAGCCGTGATGATATCCTCGATTTTTTTGCGGCGAGCTGGGATGTTTTTCCATACAGGACTCGTTTTGATTTTTTCTTTCCGGATATAAGAGAGAATATTGGATGCTTTCCACGTATTGCAGCCGACTTTGTTCAACCTGTCGCCATATTTGTAGCAGATAATAGCGGCAAAAATGCTTGAATATTCGATTCCAGCAAATGTAAAGGTGAACGGAGTGCGAATATTCATCCAAGGTGCATCCTGCGTGACTTTTTGCGTATTTAGAGACTTGCGCTCTCTTTCGATGCTGTTGAGCATATCCACAAAAGCACCGTTTTTGTTGACAATTTTGGTGATTTGCCCTTCCAAACTATAGTCATCACAACTGCGCAGGTAATCGTAGTTGTCGTCGTGGTCGTGGATGAAGACATCACCGATTTCTTCGTGCATAGACTCAAAGATGATGTTTTTTGCTGCCTGCTCGATATGTTCGCACTTTTGTTCTGAAAGGAACGTGTTAATAAGGTCAACTATCTTTGCTACCACTTTTGTTCCGATTTCTGCCTGACGCGAACCAACGGTAGCATTTAGACGAGCAACGGTATCACGGTTCCAACGTACTGTCTGGTCCATATCAATGATTGTGTCGTCCGGCATGATTTTGATTTCGTTGTAATTATTGATTTCTTTTACAACGTCCTTGATTTTTCGTTTGATGTTTTCTGTTAGCATATTTTTCCTTTCTGCCCACTTGTGGACCGTGTTATAAATTTTCGTCTTTTGTAACGGTTTGCATCACACAAACAAAAAGCAGTCTTTACGATTTCTCATAAAGACTGCTTTTGATGCAGGATATCTTAACACATATTGATTTATTTCGTTCGTGCTAGGATATTATACCTACACCAGTTGCACCCCATGCGGGGTGCAACGCAAGACAAGTGCCCTGCTGATTCCGACGTTGCGATTTCAATCTAACGCACCCCGTGCGGGGTGCAACCGCGTAGATATGAGGGTCCTTTTTGGATTCTTCACATTTCAATCAACGCACCCCGTGCGGGGTGCAGCCTGCCGCAGCCGCGCCGGGTCAATGTCCGGGTTGCCGATTTCAATCTAACGCACCCCGTGCGGGGTGCAACAGCAAAATCATACAATCTAAATATACCTTAGTGGCACATAGGCTGTACAGTTTTGCTAATTATGCGCTTCATACATTGAAGCATTTATCTACTTACTGCATTGGAATCACCCTCTGACTTTTGATTTTTGGTACGAAGCTCCCAGTGATTTTATGTTCACTTAAGGTTCGCACCACTTCGATAACATTATTATAACATATACTGTGTTTTGCTGCATCCGCTTTAAGGCGATAAAAAAGCCGCCCACCAAACGGTGAGCGGCTGCTTGACAGTTATTGGATGTACGTTATATACGTAACACCGTTATATATGTGTTCTCACCTCACCATCAAAAGCGGATTTTCCCAAAGAACTTTTTTCCCACTTTCAATGCGGGAAATGGCGGTAATAGGGATGTCACCGCTGAATCTGTGTCCATGGTAATTGTCGAACAAGAACTTGTCCACATCGTCCGCCAACTTTCTCGGCGTGAAGTGATAGATGGAAATAGTTCTTTCATTAACCGTTGAAAGCAACGTGATATCGGCTACAGGATACGACAACTGCATCGATTTCCCACCAGCCTCGATAACGATGCGAACGTTTTTGCATTTTCCGATTGCATCAAAAAGCTCTTTGCATACATGTCCCCAGCAATGCGGATTATCGTCGAACTGCTTGAGATACTGTGCGACCAGATGCTGCAATACGATACAACGTTTTCCCTTTCCTGTGCTGAAAGGAAGCTCCTTGTCACCGCTGTCAAGAATCTCAACTACTCGTTTTGCCCAACCGGAAGGATTGGCGAGATATTCGATGGTAGATGTATCATCGATTACTTTGAGGAACTCACAAAAGCTATCCGTAATTTCTTTGTTTGTGTTATGAAAGATATATTCTTTTACCGCTTTTTCATACGCAATAGACTGCAGGGTTTCATCGTTGTAGTCTTCTGCGGTAATTGGCGTTGTGCTTTCCATGTAATCCTGCAAAGCTTTTGCCATATCATTCGTTACGAAGTGGGAAACGGCTTTTGTCAAATTCGTCGCAAACAAAGTCTGAAAGGTATACATTTCGCAATACGTCTTTTCATGGTCTACAACATAAGCCATAAATTCCAGATTTTGCGTTCTTTCAAAATGGCGGTCACCCATCGAACTGTTGTAAGTCGGATAAGACTGACCAAACAGTGCTTCCACGTGATGTTCCCCGTCACCCAAACGAACACGAACGAAATGATAGTAGCTTCTGTGTCCGTAGGCATTCACGACATAACCATCCAATGAAAGGTCAGTGGGGTTGCGGAGATATTCAAAAAATACTTTTTCATCAATTGTGTTTACGTGCATAGTGTTTTTACCTCTTTCTTAGTGGATAACTTCGTGCTTCTGTACATCAGCGTCAATCTTCAAAATATCGCTATATGCATCGTAGTCGCGGTCTTCGCTTTTTACAATTTCGTTTGGAGCAAAACCTTGATGTTCAATTTTGATGCGCCAAATTCCGTTGTCGCCATACGAAACAAACGCAACCGTACCATCAAAGAAGTGAAGGCGTACACCTTTACAATCGTAACAGTCGATTTCGTCGTCTTCGTATTCCGTGTTTTCGATTTCGACAAGGTCGTCGCTATGTCCGTAAACACAGATGCAGTTTTCCGGGTCGATAACAGGCTTAAACTCGCTGATGTCAGGCATCTTTCCGTTTGTCGGCAAGTTGTTTTTTGTGTTGTTGATGGTTTCATCAACAGCGTCGAGCTGGTCTTTCGTTACGGCTCTTTTTCGCAATTCAAAGTTTTTGCTCGTCATCGGCTCAAAATGAACCTCCGAAGAGTTCCAAAGCACGCGAGGAGATTCATCCCCATCCTTACGAACACCGTCAACGATTTCAACGAGCGGCTCTTCGGATTCGATACCATCTTCGCCACCGTAGAGGTAGCCTCTTACAGTATCATCCGTTGCATTTTTTAGCTCGATTCGAAACCAAGAACAAGGACGGTCTGTCTTAGAATTATATGTATTAACGTCAATGCCGGGATACGAATCTTTTTCTCCGTCATACGCGGGAAGTTCAGCAATTGCGCTGTCGTCTCCTAGAGAGGTTGATACAGCCACTTTGGATGGAGCATTGTGATAAGGCCAGAACTGCTTAACGATTTCATCAAACGGAATAGGAACTTTTACTTCTTTACCGTTTTCATAACCAATCAGATTAAATTCCATATAGCGTTTCTCCTTGTATTTTGTTTGCTCATTCTTCAAGAAGCAGAGATATATTTCTGATTTGCAAGCTCAAACGAAAGTTGGTCGTTGAGACTGAGCGGGAGATGGTGAGATTCACTTTGCCTTCACCTCGGCCTCGTACGCTTCCACAGCGGCGTAATACTCGCTCAGCTTGATTTCTGTGGCGTAGTCAGGAATCGTGCCCTTGTCAGAGTAGAATTCGGAACAATAGTAACCATAGACATTGCCGTTTCCATCATCCCAGAGACTTGTGCGCAGATGCCCAACACCCGGAAAATCCATCCACCAAAAACGAGAGGCTTCGTATTTTTTGAGGTCAACTTTGGAAATGACCTCCTCGTGCCAGCACTGATTTTCTGTGGATTTTGCTTTGAACATGGAAAAGCCACTGCTGCTCTTGTTTTTAAGAAGCTGGCTGCGGAACTTTTCTTCTGTTTCAGGAGAAAGTTCGACTTCCAAACGCTTGCCAAGCATGATGCTATTGTTTCCTTCGCCGGGAAAATGAGCGTTAAGGAAAGCAGAAGCGAGTTCTGCAAACCGCTTTTTCTCAGCCTTCTGGATGAAATGGTTAGCATACAGCTCCGAGTCGGGGTTTACGGTAAATGCAATTTCCTTCATAGTTTTTACTCCTCAATACCCAAAATCCGACGCTCCTCAGGAGAAAGCTTTTTCAGGATTTTTTGCCGTTTTTCCTCTTCACTCTCTTTTTCGGTAGAGATGTTTACACTGCTAAATAAGCGCCCTTTACGAACATAGACGGGACGGTCTTTAAGCACCTCTTTGAAAGCTGCAACGATACCCTCATTGTCCATGTCCCAAGTGTTCGACCCGATATCGAAAGAAATTTCTACGGATTTGCGCTTTGGCGTCAAATCGAGAGCACGCGGGTCAATGGGACGAAAACACAAGGAATAATAGCACCGGTCTGCCAATGCCAGAGCAATCTCATCAATGTAACCCTCATAGATACCGAGCCTACTGACAGACTTGCCTTCGCAGTCGCCTTCCGTAGTAACTTCCCAGAATCCGTAGGCTTTCTTGTAAGATTCAGCAAGCTTTTTTGTCATCGTGAGTAACCTCCTTGTTATTGATTTTCTTGACAAACGGGAGCTTCGTTCCCTTAATGTCATCACAGAAATTCATGATAGTCTCGATGAAGCTCAAGAAGTTCGTCTTGTTCACAAGGCAAGGGCTGTTTTTATAAAGCTGCCATACCTTGTCCTTGATGGCTTCCCAAGGCACACCGTTCTGGAAAATGATACCATCGAAGGTGACGGTTCCGTTTTGCCCAAAGAGCTCCACGGTATCGCCAACCTTCAGAGCGGTGGCATTCTCGTCAAAGTAACCGGTGCGTTCACCGGTAATGGGATGTTTGATGGTCATGTGTTTATTCTCCCTTCCCAAGTTTGTCGGCACACAGCAAGTCGTTTGCCGCTTTATCCATTACTTCTTCGACAGCACAGTTAGGAAGATGTCCAACCTTTTTAGCCATTGTTATTAACCCCCTTACGGATAAGGTTGCGCACTGCATCAGAGTACGCAATCTCATTGAATCTCTTTCGGACTGCAGAAAGGTTATTTTCAACAGGCTTTTCATCTTCAAAGAATGGGATAAACACGCCGAGCTCCGGACCTTCCGGGTCGGTATGAATTCCCAGAACGACCTCGCAATTCGGGTCAATCTTCTTGAACTCCGCGAGCATGTCATTAGAGAAATCCTTTAGATTCAAAGCAAACTGCTCGGTTGCGTCTTGTGCCTTCTGACTTTGTTCGTCAATTTTTAGTACATCTGCAACAAATTGGTACGGATAGAGAGCCAAGAGAAGGATGCCGCTCTTGTTACAGATGCTGACGGCATACTCATCTGTCTCATTGCGTTCGCACTCCAGATTGGCATAGATGCTTTGGATGTGAAGAGGCAGTTCGTCCTTTTCGTGTAGCACAATGCCAATATCACCGGGGAGATTTACTTCTCCGCAGGCATTGCACCAATAGAACATCACATCTTCACCATCTTTGTAGAGTTTCGACATGTCGATGACATTGCTTTCAGGAAAAAGATACTTCTTATCGTTTTCCTCCTTACTAAGCTCGTTACCACGAAGCAAGTCATTTGCCGCTGCTACTGTATCACATGTGTAGTAGCGTCCGCATGTATGTTCGCACTGAGTCAGCGTGGCGAAGCAACTGCTGATGCAGCCCATGAAGATATCCTTGTTGCCGTTTTCATCGGTGAAAATACCACCGGTAGCGGTAACACTCTTGACGAATGGCAAGCACGGCTCATCCGTATTCTCGCTCAAGTTCCAGACAATTTCCCAAAAGCTGATGAAGTTGTCATTGTGCAAAAAATAGGGGCTGTTTCCGCTGTCTTTTCGAACCAGTTCCTCAAGTGCATCCCAAGGTACTACATCTGCAATAAAGATGCCGAATGCGCCACAGGAGAAAACGATTTCTCCAATATCTCCACAAAGGCGGACATAGTCACCCACATGAAGTTCGTGACCCTCAGCATCGGTGAAGCCCGTGTTAAAACCTTTCTGTGCCATGTCTTTTGCGTTAGTCATTTTTCGTACACTCCTTTTTAAAATTAGGTATTTGACTCGCACGAAGATGCAAATGCTTAATCGCTTAATCGTCCTCGTGAAAAAAAGTATGCGTGAATTCTGGATGCCCAGCAAACACCTTCTCGACGACTCTAGGTAAGTCATGGATATCGTCCAGAACGAGCCGTCCTTGGGCGTCTCGGTACGGTGCGGTAGCTGCGGTTTCCTCTGCAAAATAGGCGTCGAACGCTTCTTCACTATCGAATTCCGGCATTAACGAAATTTCTCGATTTCGGTCCTTCATGCGGCATTTCTCCTTGTGTTTCAAATTTCAACGTAATAATAACCCGTCAGGCTATCGCTTTCACCAGATTCCATGTCGTCCTTTGGGTCGAAATAGCCAGTCGTTGCCACATAACCCATACCATCAAACATATCAGCGACATGATTGATGATAGCTTCGTCCTTTGAAACAATCGTATCGCTGACATAGTCGATTTTACCATTAGCGTTCGCCACCAAACGATTTGCAAAGTCTTGATAACTGAACCCGCTATAGTATTGGTTTTCCGTTACGGCAAACCATTTGTACTGTGCGTCCTTATAGTTCCCGTCCGCATCTTGGATGTTTACTTGAGGATGGTTAGCATAGATGGTTCGCGTAGAGTCATCGTCAGCAGCGCGATAACCGTCTGCAATACGAACAAGCCATTCGTCAGTTTCGGTTTCTGTATTGCCTGCATACATTTTTCCCACAACGAACGGAGAATCGAGGTTTGGCGTTTCAAGCTGAAACCATCGTGCATGTTTTCCAAATTTTTCATTTCGGCTTTCGAGGCTGATACACGGGAAATAGCCTTTCTTTTCCGGCATGATGTTCATTTCCGCATAAATTTCCTCGTCACAAGTGCTGGTTGACATTTCGACGCTGATTGGCTGATACTGTTTGTCATCCCAGAACTTATCGATAAGCTCTTCCAAAGGAATATCTCTTTTCCTGCCGTTACATCCTCTGAGTGTAATTTTCATTTCTGTGTTCCTTTCTGCTCGATTGCGAGCGTTAACATAATTCCGTCTGATTTGACGGGCTGCTTACACAAACAAAAAACAGTCCTTACGATTTCTCATAAAGACTGCTTTTTCTTCTGCAGATTATCTTAAAGTATGTTTTTTACAGTGTTTGTGCTTGGTTATTATACCTACATCTGGCATCCTGTGTGCTAGTCCAAGAACATTGTGGTTACTCCGAAAAGTAACGTACAAGGTAATTTGCGATGCACTTTTTCTGATGTCCACTTATTTTTGTCCCATCAGCAAAGAAAATACTATCTTTTAGATTTTTGCCTCCTACAAATCTCCCTTGCCCATCCAGAGTGTAGGACACACTTACTGGATGACCTTTGTAGAACAGTGAAAAGCCATTGCTTAGCGTACCATTGACTCCAAACTCAATCGTATAGTTCTTTTGCTCTTGTGCTCCTGCTTTTGAACTGAAACACCATCCGATGATACAAAGCCAAATAGAGGCAAGGAGACTTGACGTGGCATCGTATGCCCCATACCTAATGAATTTGATAAATTCACAGATGGAAAGCGCATACATCGAAATGACCCAATAATAAGTGAACGAATCGGAAAAGTTTCGCTTAAATGTCATGGGACCAGATTGGTATTTGGGCTGCTGCTGTGTTGTATTCATTATTTTTTCGTCCTTTCAACCGATTTTTAATATTATACCTACACGTAGACTTTGGCTTTCTCAAATTACACCTTGCAAAATTAGCTAATATAGCATATAATAGAATTAGCTAAAAGGAGGCGCGAGTTATGATTACTGCTACCGCAACTGCAACTGATATGCAAAACAACTTCGGAAGATATCTGAATCTTGTCATGTCTGGGCAGGAAATCGTTGTGACCAAAAACGGGCGCGAAGTGGGTCGGTTCATTCCAAAAGACGCAGCGGTTTCTTATCTTACAGACTCTCTTACTGGGATTCTCAAAGAAAACTACGACCTTGATACAGTAAAAGAAGAAAGGCTGAAAGAAAAATATGGTATTGCTGATTGATGCCAATATTGTGCTGGATGTCTTACAAAATCGAGAAGGCTTTGTCAAGGAATCAGCGATGATTTGGAAGCTCTGTGAGACAGAACAGGCAAAAGGCTATATTTCCACACTGTCTTTTGCGAACATCATGTATATTCTCCGAAAAGAACTTACTCCCGATAAAATCGAAGAGGTATATCACAAGCTATGCCTCATTTTTGAGTTTGCCGATTTTAACAGTTCGATTCTTGCAAAGGCTGTAGAGATGAACTGGAAAGATTTTGAGGATGCTGTTCAAAGCGCAACGGCAGAACAGATACACGCGGATTATATCGTAACCAGAAATGTTCGTGATTTCACGAAAAGCAAAGTGGTGGCATTTACACCAACGGAGCTTTTAATGCGAATTTAGTAAAAAGAGCGGCTCTTTCGAGCCGCTCTTTTTATGTGGGTTTGACGCTTTTCACGCTTTCCAGCCATGTTTGTTTCAATCTAACGCACCCCATGCGGGGTGCAACGACGCTGCCCTTACTCCAATCTGGCAACAGGGAGATTTCAATCAACGCACCCCATGCGGGGTGCAACATAAATCTATCACACGATTAGAATACTTCGATACGATTTCAATCTAACGCACCCCATGCGGGATGCAACAGCAAAACTATACATTCTAAATATGCTTTAGTAGCACATAGGATGTACAGATTTGCTAATTCTGTGCTTTGCATATTAAAGCACTCACCTACTTACTGCATTGGAATCGCCTTCTAACTATTGATTTTTTTGGTGCGAAGTTCCCAGTGATTTTATGTTAGCTTCAGGTTCGCACAGACTTGATGACTTTATTATAACATATACGGCGTTACTCTGCATCCGCTTTGAGGCAATAAAAAGAGCCGCTCTTTTTATGTTGTTTTAACGCTTTCCAGCCGTGTATTTATCTTTGCTCATTCGTTGCAGGCGTTTATCCAGCGTTCTGCATCGGCTTTATTGCTAAACGGTTTCATTTCGGCACATGAGAAGCCAAGCATTCCAATCCTTGCTTGAACTTCATTTGTATAAACACCATCGCGGCAAATGCCGTGACTACTTGTTATCCCTGTTCCTCGCACAGCGTAGTAGCAAGTTGTACCTTGATTTTCGTCAGTGGTATTCGTTTTTTGTTGCACCGGGACATGAGCACTTGCCTCTTTAGGCTGATATAGTTCCTTGAAGTTCTCAATAGTTTTTTCTTCATAGTCCCATTTGGAGGCAGCAAAATCGTTTGGAAGATTCCAATTATGGTCACTTATAGTTCCGATAACTCCGCTTGCATACGCTTTTGTCCATCTACCCACATGGCGAAAATCTTTGTTTTCCAAAAAACGAATCTGCTTCGGGGTAGCCATACCTGAATCCCAGCGCTTCATCAATTCTTTTAGAATCAGATTTGCAAGACCTGCACTCTCGATACTGTTTGCATCAACACCATATCCTTCAATGGCATCTTTCGCTTTTTGTGAAGGAGCTTTTGTTTCCCATCCAAAGGTCGGTTTGTAATCACGTATAGCAGTTGATTCGATGCTAAACATGTATTGAAATGGGTCAACCAGACCTTTGCGTTTTTGACGTTGCTCGGCGAGGCGTTTCCGTACGGCTTCTTCTTGCTCCTCGATTCGGCGCATCATTTGCCGCTTTTCGTTTTCCATCTCCTCTTGAGCTTCTTGGATTGCCTGAATCAAATCCGTTCCATCCGGTCCATCCAGTCCGCCGCAATCAGTTGCTGCATAATCAGCAAGCTTCTTTGTCGTGCGAGCAGCAACTTCTGCATCCTCACAGAAAATATCAGATGGATGACAAAGGGAGTGTTTTCCGGACAACCAAAGATAATCTAAAATGAGGAGATTATCCTTTCCTTTGCACAGCCGTGTACCTCTACCCACGATTTGAGCATAGAGACTTCTACTCTTTGTTGGACGCAAACAGATAATGCAGTCTACGCTTGGACAATCCCAGCCTTCTGTCAAAAGCATGGCATTGGTCATTGCATCATATTTGCCGCTTTCGAAATCCTTAAGTATCTCTTCACGGTCTTTTGAGGAACCATTTACCTCTACTGTATTGACTCCCCTATCCTTCAGCAGCTCGTTCAAGCGCTGACTAATGCGAACCAGAGGCGTAAAAATAACAGTTTTCCGTCCTTTGCACTCTTTAACAATCGAATCAGCGATAGCTTCCAAATATAAATCCAAGGCTTGACCCAACTCATTTGGGTTAAAGTCACCTGCGAGGGTATGAACCTTGCTGATATCCACTTTTAAAGGAATTGTTTTGGTTCGTATCTTACATAGGTAACCATCGTTTATGGCTTCCGGCAATTTGTATTCAAATGCTAAACTATCAAAGACATCCGATAGAGATTTCATATCTGCTCTATCTGGTGTTGCAGTAACGCCTAATACCTTTGCCTGATTGAAATATTCAAGGATGTTTTTGTAGCTGTCTGCTGCACTATGGTGTGCTTCATCAATAATGATGGTTCCAAAATAATCTTTTGAAAACTTTTCTAACCGACTCTTTTGGCGAAGCGTCTGAACACTTCCTACCACAACATCTAATCCTGAACCAATAGATGTGTTGGCAGCTTTCTCAAGAGCTGATTCCATCCCGGAAGAGGCTTTGAGTTTGTCTGCTGCTTGTTTTAGAAGCTCTTCGCGGTGTGCAAGAATAAGAACCTTTTCACCTTTTGCTACTTGGTCTTTTACGATTTGAGAAAAGACGATGGTTTTACCAGTACCTGTCGGCATAACGACAAGAGTATTTTTATTTCCACTGTCCCATTCTTTATGCACTGCCTTAACAGCATTTAACTGATATGGGCGTAGAGCCATTGTTGATTGTGATGATTTTGAGTCGGTTTTCATGACGCTTTTTACCTTGCATTTTGCGAATTTTCGTATATGCAATATTATACCAATACACTCTACCCACTATTAACTCATTGCATCTGCCGATAGTATTCTGGCTGTCCGTCGTACAGTGTTTTTTCCTGCAAATTGTCGATTAAGCGGACTTTTGCCTTCATGTATGAGAGAACATCCTTGTTTTGTTCTGGATGCCATTCTGATTTTAAAAGGATAAGACCTCTATAGTAATCCTCTGTTCTTTTCATACATTCACGGAGTAAATTAACCTCATCATAAGTTAAATCCAATTGCATATGTCCGCTTGTATTGTTTTCCTTATTTACTTTATCCATTGCAATTTCCCTCACAAAACCGTATCAAGAGTTCAAAAGTTTATCTTTAACAGCGAGTTCCGAATCCGCATACTGCTCGGCATTGCGTTTGGCTGCGCGTAAGAGTACATCATGTTCTGCAGACAAAATCGTCTGCATGGATGTTTGTTGTATGCGACGAGCTGCTTTTACCGCTCGTTTCCTTTCGATTTGTCGAATCGTATGATTGGTTCCTTTTATCATCGATACATCATCGTTATTTGATGAGCTACTTTCTTCCTTATTTGCCTTACTAATGTTGGAGGCGACAAGGTCCTTTGCAAACTCAATTTTATCTTCTGACATACGTCTACCTCCTGAACAATTATCAGCTATTTCCGAAATACTCGTTCACCAGTTCATCCATTAGTTTCCAGCGTTCTGAATCGGACAGTTTACTTATATCAATGTTCTTTTCCCGAAGACTTTTTATGATGAATGCGAAATATTTATCTTCTTCTTGCGTGTGTTGCACTTCGATGTAGTCTTTTGCCGTTGCTGCTGGACCAATATATGTACGCATTGCCTCTTGGTGCATCTTCTCTGCAACTTCTGCCCCATACCATCCACGAGGGACATACCCATGTTTCCGATATACTTCGTCACGCCACTTTGGAAATTCGATGTTGTACGTGCTCATTGTTTTAACCTCGATTCCTATACGACACCGTTCGATGCATCGTACAGCGTACTGGATACCAAGTCCGCGTAAACTGCATACCTCTGTGTCGTGTGGACAAGAATACCAAATGGATAGCAAGTATATAAGATACAACTTGGTTCTGTGGCTCCGAATCTGCACTTATCAATGTCTGTCTCATTGATTACCTGCATATCCGTGATTTGATAGTCAAAACTGCCCCAACTTGTTGTCAGATGAATCAAACTGCCAATTTGACAAGAGCCAAGGTCTGAAAATACGGTTCCGGTATGACCTCCGATAAATACAGTTCCATTATCTCCCGGAAGAACGCAGCCGTCTTCTGCATGACATCCTGCTCCGTAACGAAACTGCGTATTACTGTCTCCCCAATAAAGAGAACAGCTTACATTCGTTCCATCAACAGATACATGTCCAAGCTTACTTCCGTAAACAACATTCTCTTTCGCTACGCCATCAGCTTGTGCTGCGCGTTCTTTTGCTTCCTGTTCTTCCTGCAAGCGCTTTGCTTCCGCTTCCTCGGCTGCTTTGCGAGCAGCTTCTTCTGCAGCGAGTCGTTCTTCCTCTGCACGCTGCGCCTCAACAGCAGCCTTCCCGTCTTCTACTGCTTTATCCCATGATGCCTGAAGCGCAATTTTCTTTGCTTCATGTGTTGCATACATAACTTTATTGTTGGCATCGTCTACTATAAACCATCCGATGAACGAACATAGGACGATAGCTGAGACACACTTCAATATTGTCTCTAGTGCTTTATATTGTAGGTTGACCTTGTTCCTATGTTTCACTCGCTTTTTTCTCCTGCTACGGTATTTGCAATATTACATAGTGCAATTATATTATTAACTTATTATACCAACAAGCAGTAAAAAAGCAGCCTCTTACCAACAAAGATGTTGATAAGAGGCTGCTTTTTTACACCCCGTGCGGGGTGTAACTTTCTTTGTCCGTGTTTTCGAACAACCACCACGAGACATTTCAATCAATGCACCCCGTGCGGGGTGCGATATCGTATCAGGAGAAAAAATCAAGTGATTTCAATCTAACGCACCCCATGCGGGGCGCAACCTACCGCATCACGCGGTCTGCCGCCCTTACCGATATTTCAATCTAACGCACCCCATGCGGGGCGCAACAGCAAAACTATACAATTCAAGTGTGTCTTGGCAGCACGTAGGATGTATAATTTTGCCAATTATGTGCTTCACATATTAAAGCACCAACATACTTACTGCATTGGAATCACCCTCTAATCATTGATTTTTGGCGCGAAGCTCCCGGTGATTTTATGTTCACTTAAGGTTCGCACCGATTCGATAACTTTATTATAGCACATACTGTATTACTCTGCATCCGCTTTGCGTCAGATATAAAAGATACAAATTCGAATCGTGATGTTTAATAGCTGAAGCTTTGTTACGCGAAATCAAAGATAAAAAATCAAAATTTGCGACAAAAAGCGTTGAATTTCTGAACTTATAAGTGTATACTACTAAATAGAAGAGGTGATAATATGCTGATAGAATTTAGTGTAAAAAACTACCGCTCTTTCCGTGACGAAGCGACTCTTTCCATGGAAGCAACTGGTGCTAGTACGCTTAAAAATGTGCTTATTCCATTTGGCGGAATTCGAGTTTTGCCGGGTGCTGCTATTTATGGAAAGAATGGCGGCGGTAAAAGTAATGTGATACGCGCTTTTTGGCTCGCAGTTCAATTTATTAAGAATGCACAGAAAACTCAGCATGAAAAAGCAGCCATACCTGTTGTACCGTTTGCATTAAACAACTATTCCGTATCTGAACCAACAGAGTTCTCATTTGTATACACTTTAGATGGAATTAAGTATTGGTATAGCTTTGCAGCCACAAAAGAAAAGGTATATTCCGAGTCTTTGTATCATGCGCCAAAAAAGCAGAAGTCTCTTATTTTTGCTAGAGATGGGCAGTCCTTTTCCTTTACAGAGTCAAAGGCACGTAGAAAACTGATTAGTCAAGTTGTCGCAGAAAATCAGTTGTTCTTCTCCGTTGCCTGTACGATGAATGATGAAGATTGTTCGAGGGCTATGACATGGTTTCGAAAAAAAGTGTATTTTTCACGAGATTATTCGGATATTCCACGTCAGTTGCTTGAATATTCTAATGATTCTAATATGTTGCGGGCAATTTCAGATTACGCAAAGGCGGCTGATGTTGGTATCGAAGATATGAAATTCGAAATCAACAGCAAAGAAATCAATGAAGAAGCCGATTTGCCGGATAATATTCCAGATGAAGTAAAAGCGGCACTTGTACAATTTATGCACCTACTATCAGAAACTTCGAATAATTCTGAAGCACACCTTAAAATGGGACAAGTCATCGCAACGTCTATGCACCAAGGCAAAGATAAGGATGGAAAGTCTCAAATTTATTCGATGGAATTAGCTGATGAATCTGATGGTACAAGAAAACTGATGGCGCTTGCTCCTGCGATTGAATCCGTTTTATCTAAGGGTGGGCTGTTGCTGGTAGATGAAATTGAAAAAGAACTGCACCCGGCTTTGGTTAACTTTATTGTTGCCAAGTTCCAGAGCAAACGAACCAATCCCAATGGAGCACAGATTGTTTTCACAACGCACAACACCGAATTGCTGAGCATGGAATTGCTGCGTAAAGACCAGCTTTACTTTGTTGATAAGAACAAAGAAGATGGAGCCTCAGAACTATACAGCATCAGTGATTTCTCAACGAGGACAACTGAGAACATCCGTAAGGGATACCTTGTCGGAAAATACGGAGCAACTCCCAATGTTGAAGTTGAGGAGGTTGAATAATGGCTCGCAAACTGAAGAAGTCTAAAATCAGCATCTGTGTTTTCTGTGAAGGAGAAAGCGAACAAGCATATACAGACTTCCTTAAAAGCAAGTTTCAGGATGTGGCAGTGTTTAAACGGCCTTCATCAACTGGTTTATTTGATGATGCAGATAACCGTTTTAAGAAAGACCCGAAATACAGAGATTACGCAGATGTAATTGACGAAATTTGGTTTTTCTTTGATGTGGAAGAAAAAGATATTTCCAACTGGACCAAACGTTTGGAAATTATCAAGCGTTTAAGAAAACTGAGAAAAAAGCCGCAAATTCGGGTTCGTCTATTGATGACAACTGGTTGCATCGAGTATTGGTTGATGTTGCATTACAAGCTATTCGCGCCTCCATTGTTGACGGTTCCAGACAAAGAAAAGATGTTGGCACAAGTTATACGAATGGAACCTACTTACAAGAAAGGAAACTATAACGCAACTGCTCGCATTGCACAGTATTATCCGACAGCGGTAAAAAATGCGGAAATTGTTCTTAAACGTCTTTTGGAAGAAGGAATGCCGGGTTTAGAGGATACAGACGAACGAAATCGTTGGCTTTGTACAAATTGCAAGACGTTTTCTACAGTGCAAGAAGCAATAATTTTTCTTGATGGATTACAAGCCTAAAATTATTTCAAGTCGAAACAAAGAAGGGGTGGCGTTTTGTCATCCTTTTTTTTTGCCTTTGTTTCCCATCTCAATTTTCTTTTTCTGCCACGAAAAACGACTCATCGTCTATGTAGTAGAGCTTCCCCTTTTCTATATAGGGGAACACTTCAGCAAACGATTTATCGACATCAACAAAGTCTGACTCATCGGTTACATACTTTCCCCTACTGCTTGGTTTTAGTTGTCGAATATATCCGCCATTTTTCTTGAATTCTTCAAATGTATAGGTTCCGATGATGCGTTTATCCACCCAGCATCTCAACTGCATTTTGCCGTTGTTCATGGGCTCAAAGTGCTCGTTTGCAAAAGCAATCAGCATAGGCTCTGCAGAATCAATTGCCCAAAAGCGATAGGCAAAGTCCGCGTCCTTCATAGCTTCGGATTTTGAGTCACGTACAAATGGCGATGGGATGCAGATGTCGTATCTATTTCCATCGGTGCCGCTGAACATCCCGCACATATAATAGCGATACTTCTCCATGATTTTTCTCCCGTTTAAATAAACTCAAAAGATGGTCAAATGGTATATTTTTGAAAATATAACGCACCAACGGCTGTTTTCGGCTGCTTCGCTTACTTTTCGAAAGATAATGAAAAGTTGACATTCTCCCCATGGCTAATGCGGTTGGAGAATGTCAAACGTTCCCATTAACGACAGTAGCCAAACTCAATGGAAACTCTATGGGTGTATTACACTGTGAGCAAATAATTCTCGATGGAACATCAAAAATCGTCTTATACCTGTGTCCGGATAATTGATGACAGTATGGACAACGAATTTCTAAGTGCGGCTCGTGTAGCGTTTGCTTTGAATGCTCACATACCGTTTCCGTCGTATCTGAACGCATACTATCCAACCCCCTTTGCTGATTTTTTCTTGTATTATACCAATCGACTGTCTTTTGCACTCTAAATTGGCGATATACTGCTCAAAAGCGGATGCGAGTAAACATACGATATGATATAATTAAGGCATTAAGATTGTTTTTTATAAGGAAGTGAAATACATGGAGCAACTACAAATCAAAAAGCAAATCACAGGAACTGGATTTTATCTTGATGAAATCGAGTTTCTCATATTTCTCATCTGGCTCGAAAAACATAACAAAGTAATGATGTCTGATACGACCCCTGTTGCTGTTCGAGAATTTTATGCTAAATGCTATCGAGACGGAAAAATCAAAGACTTCCATACAGCAGAGGTTCTTGCAAATAAGGAAGACTGTACTCTTATGGGAAATTGTATTGCACATGTTTTGAACAAGGAGCTTCCGGCGCAATTACAGGGAGTTGCATTTCAGAGTTTTTCTCGAAACGGCTATAGTCGCCCGTGCGTTGTTATGATTTCCAAAAGACCTGTTCCGAAAAAGTTGGAGTTCGATGCCGTATCTTATATGGAAAAAACCGCAAACGCATTGATAACAGATTGTGAGCTAGTGTGCTCGTTTGAGCTAGGAAAATAATTATACAACAAAAAATTGCCTCCCCATCAGTGTCTTGCTGATGAGGAGGCTTCTTTGCTTTCTGATGTTTTGGATTCTTGCTTAGCAAAACGCGTGTAAGATAGTTTAAAAGCTAATTTAGAAGGTTAGATAAGTATGTAAGCTAATGAAGAACTCTTAAAAACAGCGTAGCAGCGTTATTATTTGCGTGTTGCCGCAATAAGCGCTGGGAAATACTTGCTACAAACTAGCTAGATACTAGCTTAACACTGACTAAATACAAGCTAAGCATTTGTAACTTTTCCCCCGACTACGGTTGCAGGCTCCTTTGTCAAGTTAGACCGCCCTATATTAAAGGTATTTTTATGGAAAAGTCGAATTAAAAGTTTCGTTTTGGAAAATCACTTATCCGACTTTGCTGCATTGCACTTCTTGCACAGCATCTGCAGGTTATCATCCGTGGTATGCCCGCCCTTGCTCCAAGGAATGATGTGGTCACCCTCCATATCCTCAAAGGCGTACTCGGTGTTGATGCCATTTGCAACGCACAATGGACACTTATGTCCTTGCCGCTCGTAGGCACGGAGTTTCTGCGATTCAGTGAACGCACGAAGGGACAGATGCTTTTCGTCGCGCCAAGTGCTTTCAGAGAGGATGAACGGGATGATGCCTGCCTTCTTGGTCACATCATCATCCAGCACGAGTTTCTTGATGTCAGCTTCCAGAGCGTTGCTGTTGTACTGCTTCGTATGGTACTGGTTGTAGAGCAGACCCCACACCTGCGCATCAGTAATCCCCTTCCGCTTAGTCGGGAACAGCATTTTTGCCCAGTTGATAACCGATTGGAAGTAGAGCAAAAGGTCATTGGCATCCTCGTCATGCTGGTGAACAGCCATGTACATCTGCCCAGATTCCAGCCCGTCACGGTCAGCAATCCAAGCCAGTGCCTTTTCCAGCAGCTCCTGCCGAATCGGGTTGCCTTTCAGATAACCGTCAGCCATCTTCGCAGCAACGCAGTTGCGTTTCGAGAAATAGTTCTTGGCATCAGCCAGCCACGGCCCCGTATAGGTAGCGTTCAGTAATTCCTGCGGAGTCAGAACTTCGCCAGCAATGTTGATTTTGCTCTTTTTTCTGTTTCATTTTAATCCTTCTTAACATTTACATTGGAATAAGTGTCATGTATGCGCCAAGAAATGCAATATTGTTCAAGTATATCTCGTTTAACTCTTCCAGTTTGCTTTTGTAAGTGTCAATATTATTTAATAACTCATCTGCCAATTCCCCGTGAAGCATTTTTTGTTGTGCTTCCGCCACTTGAGATGGTGTTCCTATCATATACTTGGGAATATCTTTTATGTTGTCCAAAAGGCACTTGTATTTATGGAGTTCATTTAGTAGATTGCTATAGTTACTAAAATAATTAGCAATAAAATCAGCTTGTTCCTTGGGGAACAAAAAACTTGCCTGTAATGATTTGTCTTGCAGAAACTCTACCCCTGACAAAAAAGTTACCTTATCGGTTTGCGAAGCGTCATTATTAAAAACATTCGTCATTTTATAAAAATCAACAGAGTTAGTCAAAAGGGATGCCACAAAATCAACTGCCATACAGCGCTCTTTTTTTCCGGTATTTATAAGCCGTAAGTTATGCTCACAAAGAGAGTGAATATGTGTAAGTAATCTATAGCATTCGTACCTTTTATCGAACAACGCTTGCTTATTGGACAAAGAAATTTGTTGTTGTGTAAACACAATTCCAACAAGGCCCAAAATCAGTGATATAATCACTCCGACGGATGTTATGACATCGGTCCACACTTCAATCCTATCCATTTTTTCTCCTAATAACGATTCTATATTCTGATTAAGTCGTCTATCTCTTCTTGCAATTCCCTGTTGACTTCGGAGTTACCAGCCATATCTCGCAATACCGTCAAAACTGCTCTTACTGTGATGCTGCCTTGGTGATAGCTCTTCGCTTCTCCATAGTGTTCAATATCGCAGCATTTCTCAAGAATAGGTGTTTTTGTAAACACAATAGCAGTATTCTTAGCCAATGCTATGGGAACACCAATGGAACTCTCCCCGCCTTCTATTAGTGCAAGTTTTGCGAGCCAAATATAGCAGCGGAATACATAAAGAACTTCTTTCAAAGAAAAGTCCCGCCAATCGTGATGGTTGTAATTTCCTTGAATGAGAAAAGCCGCTTTCCTAAATCCGATTTTTGCTTCCGTATACTTCTTATCCATCGCACAAAGACAAGCCATCTGGAACATGGCAGGATAATAGTTCTCGTCAAATTGAAGCGCCTTCTTGAAACACTGCAGTGCTCTTTCGTTATCCGGATGCATCTGTTTTTCCGACACTCCATATCGCAGGAATATTCCTGCTGTGAAAGGCTTCAATTCTTCCGACACGTGCTCTATTGCGTCCCTAAGATATGGACGTGCATCGAGTGCAAACTGTGCCTGTCCTTCACACAGTGCTGCTGCCAAATAATACATTGACACGAAATCTGGCTCTATACGATAGATTTTGTTCAATTCCGAAAGGAGTTTTTGTACCGGTTCTATAGCGGGATACAGTTTTATGCGCAACGGAGCGCGTGCTTCCAGCAATGTAAGGAGTTCTCGTAAATGTCGCTGTGCATTTACATAGGCATAGACTGCATAAATACTGTTCTGTCCCATGCTGCACTGCTTTGCCATACTGATGAAAGCATCCGCCATCTTGTTGAGATAAGCAGTTTCCGGTAAATAATATTGGCCTCGCATGGGAAGAGCCACCAATTCGCCCATCTTGAGTGCTTGGAACGTGCTCTTGATTTGTAGGAACGCAAACAGGTCGAGCTGCCAGAAAGAAGCGTTGATGTGCAAGAGGCTTTGTGTTGTTGCTTCATCATCCTTCCAGATGCGGCGGATAATTATATCAAGTGTCGTCTTCTCGAATTGTTCAGCAGAAATCTTCTGGTCAGCGTTGCGCGGAATTGCTTTTCCATTTATCGTCAGCTCTCGCTTCAAGATACGAAAGCTGCACCACATCTCGTTTTTTGATAGTACAATGCCTTCCGGTGGTCGGTCTGTAAGAAACAGATGTGTGATTCGCTCACTTTCCGGATTGACAAGCGATTTGTGCTTCTCCAGCATAGTTTCTACTGGCATCATAGTCGTTTTAACTAAGCAGCCGACAAAGGAGAAAAACTCTCTTAGCACTTCTCTTTCAGCACCAAATGGATGCTCAAAATAAATCTGAACAGCCTGAATCGGTTGAGCCACGGTCTCTCCTCCTCACAAAAGATGAGCGATAAATACGCGGAAATGCACAAAAAACGCACGCGTACATTTATCGAACGCACGCGTGCGTTTAAGATGCTGTTATGTATAGCGCCCTTACCTCCACAGGTGACACACATAGCTATATGCAAAAACGGTAAAAGATGAAAGCGCTAAGAGGCAAACAATGATTACGCAGCTATTAACTAAATGTTTGAAAGCATCTTCGATTCGATTCCACAAACTGATTTGAATTTCCAACTTCTCTATTTCATGATTCTCCTCAAAAAATTGCTCATCCTCTTTCAACGCCAACCGCAGGTCTAGCGTTACGCCACCGGCGTCGAACATATCGTCCTGCTCTTCTTTGAGCTGCTTACGCCGGACTTTACGCCAATTTGCGATTTTCGTCTGCAGTGCTGCGTCTTTTGCGTTCTTTTCGTCAGTTTTCTTTCGCAAAATATAAGAAGCCACAATACAGCAGACCGTTGATACCGCAGCAAGAACCGCTAAAAGGATAAATGTAGGCCGCGTTCCGCAGAGAAGTAGCATCACTATGGCAATTATTGCCACAAAAGTCAGAGCAACTTGCATTTTTTTGCCTCATATGTGTTATTGGAATTGCGTTTTAGTACATCTGGAATGACATCCTGTGTCTTGTACATAAAAATGGCATAATACCCACCTCTCAATGAACGAATAGCGAAATGACAAAGGCAGCGATAAATATCGGAACCAGCAATCCAATGCCGTTAAGCAGCATTTCAATAATGTTCGCAACGATATCCATTGTCCAAAGTTTTGCCGCGCTACTCGTTTTCGTGTGTATCGCCATTACAATTTCCATGCCAATCCACAGTACCCCAACGATACCCAAAAGCACAAGGATGGCATACCCTGAAAAGGCTCGCAGCCAAAGAATTCTTGCTACCATGTTGTCCTCCAATCTGTTTTGTGAAAGTGGTCATCTGTTAACTACCACCACCTGAAGAATGTGGCTTGTAATCCAGCAGGTTTTGCTGGACGGATACCACTTATCGATTTTGGCAAATCCTCCCAACACATGAATGAAGGGAAATTTTAGTTTTTTTAACTACTTGTTTGCTCTCCGCTTTTTCTTCTTATAATATCGTTCCTTCCTTATAATATCCTTCCTTCAAAACTTTTTTAAACGTTTTGTCAGATAATACGCATGTTGTTTGTTTTACTACTATTCCATTTGGGTAAGTCTTATCACATACAAAATTGTGCAGTCCACCATCAATGATGTCTTCACCAACTACTATGTCAGAGGTGATATTTGAAATCAGTATCTTATCATCAGTTTGCATTTTTGCTATCCTTTCTTATTGAGGATATTTATTATCTTCGGTAATGAATTTGCATTTTTCAGATGAATGCAAGTTTCCATTTGTATCGTAAAAATTCCGTAAATACAAGATAATATTTATTATTTTTGAAGCAGAACACCCCGTCTATAGCTTTCAGCTTAGGCGGGGATGAATGCGTCTATAAGAAATTATATAGACGTATCTTCTTTCCACGCACCAATATGATTGATGAGTTTAACCTTGGATACAGCAATTGATTTTACTGTTCCGTTAACTGAAATTCGCAACCAGCTTCCTTTGTTGAAGCAACCGCTTGTTATGTGCTTTTTACCCGCATAAAGAATCGTATCTCCTGATTGGATGGTATAGCGTTTGTTTCTAATGGAGCGCCTGCCCTTAGCTGTCTTACGTGCCCGATACTTATGCAAATTTTCGGAATCCTTTTTGTGGTTGCGGCTGATTCTGCCGTTAAAAAGTTCCTTGCCTTTTGCCTTATTACCGGTGCAAGCGTCAATATAAGTGGCATCGTAGAATTTCTCCAGCACACGATTGTTCCTACGCCTCTTTTGGTAATGTTTAAACTCGCAGCGATGTGCCGGGTGATAATCACCCATTGCATAAGCATCGTTATTGTGGGTTTTCTCAATACCAAGAAGGATGCGTCTTTCTTTTGTCATGGCACCATAAGTGACGGTTACAAAATCTTTGCCGTATGTGGCATATAGTGCGTTTACTATTTGCCAGCGTACTGCGTTCATAAATGCTGCGCCGGAAAGGTTGGCAAATTTTTTGTTTTCACCAAAACCAAAAAGAACACCGCTTTTTTGATGATTCGGCGATGTGTGGCATTTTTCGCACACTGTGACAAGCTCATCAAGCTGGTAGCCGTGTCTACCTTTCCAATAAAGCATATGATGCATATGCAAGATTGCCCCATCTTTCATGGATGAACGGCCACATACTGCACATGTATAATTGTCACGATAAAATACAGCTTCACGCAGCGTAGCTAAGTTGTAACGTGGGCCTTGCTGGTAATCTGTACCTTCAGGTTTTGCTTCACCTTTCTGGATAGCTTGTAGCAGCATTGTATCAAAAGAGCCGACCTCCACAGTTGTATGAGTAATTGGAATTACAGACATATACCATTCAATCAGGTTGATGTTCAGTTGCTTTTTGTGCTCCAGAGAAGGTGCAAGCCAACCTTCCTTGCGTTTGCGATTGTTGAACCGAGCTTTACGATAACGCAATTTATTTCTGCGGGTACGGCGATACTTGCTACAGCTATCGTGATGTTCCTTCTCATCTTGCAGCGTATCATACTGAGCAGATACGTACTCGTGAGTTGTGCTTTTCACGCTGATGCCGATATAGTTGTAGCCTACATCCTCGCAGATTTCGATTGGCTGCGTGTAGTTGTTGCTGTCATATAGCAACTGGATGGTGAACGGTTGATGTTTTACAATCTTTGCCTTTCCGTCTTTTAGAAGATGGCGTACTCTGCCGGGACGGAAAGTAGGCATCAGGCGCTCACCATTTTTGCTGATGACACAAATACTGTTGCTTATAACAGAGCACTCCTTTCTTACAATAGTAATGAAACTATAAGGCAGAACTTGCGTTCTGTGGTCCACTTCGCCAATGTTATGCATTGTTTTAGCCTTTCGGCATGGCTTACGCACTTCTCCTACCCTCAGAGATGTTTAGCGTAATATGTATCAACAGCTTGCGCCGTCAATACACGCACTGCCCGCAGAGCCCTTCACTTGTGGAGCATGACTGGGTGCCTATATTATTAAATGTATAACGGAGTTCGCAGCAACCGATATCGCCGTTCACAGAGGCTAATCAATCAGGCTTGCAGTTTCCTACAAGTCTCGCCTATAGCCGGGGGCTTAGGCGGGGTTATTGACAATATTGCTTTCCAAGATAAAACACTTCCTTTAAACATTGATTGTTCCGGACGCTTATTTTTCTTTTTTGTAGTCCTTTGATATTAGTTGATTGAATCTTTTGGGGTCATACCAATAGCATCCAATACAAGGCGATGTGTTTTCATCTCCAACGACCCAACCTTCTTTGTATCCAAGCCGTCTCGCATCATATCGTTTCCCTGTTTTAATGCAATCCTTGCAATGCTGTCGCTTTGCATCATTCGCCGCTTTTGATAATGGTTGGAAATCGTCAATCTTTTGATTTTCAAGTTCGATGTTTGATAACTCATCATATTTCCCGTTTTTATGGTCTACTTCTATGCTTGACCCAACATCGAGCACTACACAACGCTGCTTTGATATTTCCGCCCTTATATCCTGTCGTATACCTCGATGCTTTTTTACAGAATTTGCATTTGGTCCATCAAGACGAACAGCAAACACTTTTCCGCCTTTTTGAGGTCTTTTAATTTTATATTTTTTTCCAAGATAGCTGCCATCAGACCTTGCCCATTGACATCCATTACTGCTTTCGAATCCCGGATGCAAGTTTTTTAGTTCTGATATAGGAATCTCTCTCGAAAAACACGATGTCGGGTCAAGTGCATCATACTTTACATCTGCGTACATTTCAAAAAGCATTCCAAGTGTTTGTGGCGTTAAAGAAACGGTCTGGCACTCACCTTTCACAAATCGAATGATTTCATCTTGAGGCACTGAATCGCTACTAATCATTTCCTGAATTTTTTTGTTTATTTCTTTCGCTGTCATGATTCAATCACCTCTTTTGCGGCGACGCCTAGGTCTTTTAATCTTTTGATGGATTTTTTATAATACTCTTTTGATAGTTCACATCCAATAAAATTACGGCTCTGATTATATGCAGCCACTGCTGTTGTAGCAGAACCCGCAAAACAATCCAACACCATATCGCCTTCATTAGAATGCTTGATGACCAATTCTTCAATTAACGCCAAAGGTTTTTGGGTTGGATGAAATCTTTCCCTATCGTGACAGATAGGATACCGATAAATCCCATTATCGTACTCTGAATGAAATGTGGCTTTACCTTCCTTGACAGCTACAACTGCAATTTCTCTGGCGTTTGTTAAGTAGTTGATTTTACTGTTGATAGGAACAGGATTTGTCTTTACCCATTCAATAAATCGGATTTGCCTGAATTTTGCATCGTCAAAATATCTTCTTAAAATTGAGATTTTCCAGATGTCGTAAAAACAAATTAGGGTGCCGCCTTTTCGCAGCACCCTGTATAGTTCCTTAATAACCTCATCAAGTCCAGTGAAGTCAGAATCCCAATCACCAAAATCCATTGAAACGCGAAACCTATCTGTATCCTTGCCTTTTGCTTCACCTGACTTGAAGTTCGTTTCTCTCGAAACTTCATATGGTGGGTCGATAAGCGCCAAATCAATAGAGTTTGATTCCAGCTCTTTCAGAAATGAAAAACAACTCTCATTTACAAGCGTAATTGATACATCTTTCATGACTATCTCCTACAAAAAAAATCCGACACAGAACAAACCGTGTCGGAGATTTTTTCAATTTGAAATTTTTACGTGTTTTGTGGCTATTCCTTCATCATGATGATGCAGCCAAAGTGAATGTGGATACGTTTCCTTCCTTTTCTTACATCATTTGTCCTGCTGTTTTATCAAAATATGCGGCATTATATATTGCAAGCGCAACATTTGTACATATTTATGCTCGCCAAGATGCTTTTGCATGGGGTTTTACCTGTTTGATTATGGATTCGCGTTAGTTGTTACATCCGTAAAGGTGTCTGGGAACGAGGCTTTGATTTCTTCTGCCGTATCCCTTCCCGGCATAAGTTCTTTTCCATCAAATGTTACCTTGATGTCATCAACTGGTAGGTCGATAGTTGCGCTTATGTCATCTTCAAAAACAATGTTCTCCGGGTCTTGATATTGAGAATCATTATCTCGGTTATCGTTCTCCTCTGAATTTGAAATACCAGAAACATTTGTTCCCTTTTGCTGCGCATCTTTTGCTGCACAACCTGTAAGAGATGCAAGTGCAATGCTTGCAGTTAGTGTCAATGCCACAATCTTATTCATTTCTGCGTCCTCAAGTTTTACTTTATCATCGGGTGGTCTAAGTATGATAATCCAATAAGGTTTAGTTCTCGTTGGCTATCCATATCATAGACACTTACATTGCATTCTTTTGCTGCGTTGCTTTTCTTAAGCCAACTCATAAGCATAGATGGGTTGTTATTGTAATGAAAGCCCACTGTTACATCAATAGATGCCAAAAGCCTATTCAGTTCTACCCCATACGCTGCTTGTAAATCAGCAGTCTTTTCTACAATTATGCTGATTTGTGTCTTTTGGTTGTTGTATGGATTTCTCCTTATGTCATATAGAATGTCGGTAAGTTGTGGGATGTATCCGATGTTTTGAAAATCATCGAATATGAAAGAAAACTCATGTGATTGTTTTATTTGTTCAGAGTTGTATTTTTTCAATTTGAAAAACAGCATACCAAGAAAGGCAGAATACAGTTCCTTATCTGTATCACATACTCGTTTTCCTGTTTTGAGAAATATAGCGACAGGATTCGGATTTTCTGCAGATAAAACATCTTGAATTGTGATAATCTGTTTTTGTCCATCCATTGCTACGCGGTTTAGCATAAAGCTGTTCAAGACCCGTTGAACACACGATTGCATATGTCCATTCCATACATCCGATTGCTTCGCGGCTTCGCATTCTATTATCTCGGCTACGCGGTCAAACGATGTTGCTTTTTCAGATACTGCAGACAGAATGGCATTTGTTATAGTGTGAATCAAAATATCTTCATCACAAGGTCGTACTGGCTGCGCGTTCTTTATGATTGCTTTTGCCAGAATCGAAGATAGAGTCGCCACCTCATTCTCTTGTGCCGATAGTACAGAAGCACCAGCATTTTGTTCAGCTTCGCACAAAAGCAACTCACACAATGGATTCCATTTGTGGAGGTTTTCTCTATCAACCGCCCAACGGTCAAGAGTAATAATTGTGTAATTGCGTGAAAGCATTTCTTCGTGTGCGGCAAATTCACAGATATTGTCATCAGAACAGATAATGTTTCGTGACTGCTTTACTGCTTGAAGAACCGCATTTGCGGCATAATCTTCACTCTTTCCTGTACCTCTTTCACCAATTACAAGAATGTTTATACTGCGGTTATTGGTTTCTGTGGCTACGCAGTTTCCCGTATCATCTGCTACGCGCCCTAATATTGGACCACTTAAGTGGTCTATACTATCTGTCAAGAAAATCATTTGTCTATTCCCCGTCCATTCCCCGTCTATTTCCAATTAGATTCAATTTGGCTTGTAATTACAAATCATCAAACCCATCTTTTAGTAATCCTCGCAACGCTTCTTCTGTACCGGATGACTCTTTACCTTGTGAATTCATTTGTTCATCAATTCCAGCGCGGCTATTATTCACAATTTTATCTTGTGGATTTTCTGCTTGTTTAACTGCTTCGCAGTTGTCCTTTGCGATAGGTACGTATGGATTTACATCTTGCCTTCGATATACAATTTTCTCTTTGCTTTTTTGTGTTTTTGCCTTTTGCTTGGTTTGTGGTTGCGTTTCTTTAGATTCTTGGCTGCGCGGTACATTCGACTTCATAAATGATTCGTAAGTCTGGCCTTCCGGAATTAACACAGTTGGAATATTTCCTATGTCAAGTATGGCTTCGCGTTCAAATATATCTTCGTCAGCTTCGCTCTTAAATCTCTTGTATTCGGCATTTTCGTATTCCTCGTCATACCATGAATCAGTCAACTTTGCGGATACGCAAGCATCGCAAAGCATATCGTGGCTTCCGAGTAATGCATCGAATGGTTGTTTGCACTTCAAACATTTTCTTATAACAAGCATATTATGGCTGCGCCTCCTTGATTAAGTGACCAGTATCATCGTACCGTTTCACATTCAGGACTTCACCTGCGATGGTTTGGATTTTTATCAGTCTTGTTCCAAGTACACGTGCAATTACTTGTTCTGTTCCGGATTCCGGTATAACTACATAAACTTGCTCTTGGCTTTCAAATACGTGGTAGAGTGTATATAAGTTGTTATCGAACCACAAGAAAACTTTTGCTCCGCTGCCTTTGATGACTGCTTGAGCTCCGCTTGAATCTCTTGCTTCGCGAAGTGCGCTTTGACTCGAAATCCATTTTGACTCGATATCTCGCGTGATTTCCGGTGTCATACGACTTGCTGTATCAAAATCCACTCGCGTGTTTTTTAGTGATACGAAATAAGCTTCGCTGTAAAGGGACGCTAGATTTTTTACTGTTAATTTGTCTCGGTTGGGTTCCCATTTTCCTTTTACTTCTTTTGGGTTCCCGTTATCGTCTAAATTCAAAGCACCTTTTTTCCTTTCATAGAACAGCTTCGCGATAACAGCGTAGTTTGTTCCAAATATAATACAAGATGCTTTTCCGGTTTGGTCGAAATCAATACATTCTCGTGAGATTTCTGAGCGTTCCAAACTTTCGAGTATTACATCACGGGTACGCTCTTCCAGAATTTGATTGAAATAGATGAGCTTTCCGCCAATATTGTATACGAATTGAACTTTTCTTCTTCGAATTATTATTCCAACACACCGAGTTGCGTTTAGTGGTCCGTATCCGAGCTGTTCTTTACACGCATCACGGATTTCTGTCATGGAGTAGAACGCTCCATCCCTTTCCATTTTCTGTATGATTTTAGTTTCCAGTCCTTTGGTGGGGGTCTTTTGGTTGCCAATCAGCCGTTGGATAGGAAGTTTGTCTGCTTCCGTTACGCCGCACCCCATAGCACTGCATGTACTGTACACCTGAAGGACAGCTTCCTTACGGTTCTTTTTCTTTATCCGTGAGATATCTGTCTTTACGACATTTTCTTGCTTTCCATACTGTTTTTCAATGTCATTTATCCTTTGTGTGGACAGGTCCGTTAGTCGTACGTATCTCACAGGTGTTTTACTTGGTTCTGGAGGTTTCTTGTATTCGTCCAACTCGCCATCTTCTATCATTTTTGCGACAACTCGTTGGACGTGGCGGGCATTATACTTCGCAAACACCGATACCAGAGAAGAGCGTTTTGTATCCCCGTAATCCCGCAAGTAGAATAGTATTTCCGCCCTTACACCGCTTTTATACAGTTCCCGCATTTTGCCTATCCCCTTTTTCGAGTTTACGCTAGTTTGCTGACCACCTCTGTTGGAATACAGGTGCTCAGCGCTGGACGCACCAGCGGTTTAAAATTGTCGTAGATTCGTTGCAAATATTTGATTTTTGTGACAAAACTGTTCAATATTTAATGCCGCCAAAATCGCGAAATAAAAGCGTACAGTTTCGAGCCGATTCATCAGCTATGAAACTGTACGCTTTTCGTGTTAAATTACATCGATTTCTGGAACCATTTTTACGATTGTTTTGTCTTCATTACCATGAATTGTCGTGTAAAAGAAAGAAAACTTATCTACACTATCTGCAATACCAATAGCATCTGTAATTGCATTAGTAACGCGCTTCATTTCGAAGTTATCGTTGTCGCAGCGCCCCTTTGCGAGTTTCACATCTGCTGTCGTAATTTTGGCATAAATAAGGGTGAAACGGTTATCTTCTGGAATACAAACATCATGTTCTCGAAGATATTGTTGAACAGCCGTTTTTACGTCAAAGTATACGTTATATCCACCTTTTATTGGTAACCTTACGAGAGGATATAGCTCAAGTTGGAGATATGTGCCAGATGGTGATGATACAACAACGGAAGAAAGCTTATCACTTGAATCTGAGAATGTGTTTGCGTCGGAAGAATCAAGTGAATTTGACGCTAATATGCGAATTTCTCGCCGCATTAGTTCTGTGCTCTCTAAAAGTTTTGTCAATGCGGAAAGATTTATATCTTTTCCCTTCTGTAGTTCCAATGTTGCATCTGTAGCTTCGCGTAATCTTCGCACTATATAGCGAACAGATTCATCCTTATTTGAAATAAAAAAAGCATGTGTTTTTGACGCGCTATCGTTTACTTTTTGCTGATTTTGTGGTGTTGATGAAACGTCGATGCCGATGCGCGAAAAGGCATCAAGAAACTTATTCTTTGACATCGTCCCACCGAGTCTCTTTGTCTGTATTGATGATGTCGTTTGAGGTGAAAGTGTACATATTTCGACCAAAACGAATGAACATCATGTACCCCGCTTTGCGTACAAATTCTTGGTTGAATCCCGGCTCGACAATGGCGACCCTACGTAAAATTTTACGCAAATCGCTTGGCACTGGAAGGGTAATCAACATTTCACTTGCGGTGAGTTCGTCACCACGAGCAATATAAGAGATTTGAATGAGCTGTGACGGTGCCGATGCATTGACTGCTTTTGCTTCTGGTGTCGCAGGGACTTGAACCATAAGTAACGTATTACGGTCATTTCCATTGACGACACGCTCGCGCATAAACCCAGTTTCACCAACATCCATAAATTCAAGTGCTACGCGAATAGCACGACTCATTTGGGAGTGGCTTGAATTTGGTACGGTAAAGAACTTATCTACGATAAAATTGTCTTTTTCACAGCAAGCACGAGCAACAATGCACTTATGAATCGCTTTCCGGGCGTTATCTTCCGAAATGTTGAAATACTTGGAAATATAGAGGGTCAGAACAGATTGCTCAATCGCATTGAAGCGATTTACCATATAAACTACTTCGTCCTTAATCATAGTGTTGTCTCTCCTTTAATTGAAAAATAAAGGAACCTTGTTTTTTAAAAGTTCCTTTTTATACTTATCGCTTATACTTATGGTCGATATATCGCATTAAATACACAATTTGTCTATAGGTTCTTTAAAATAAAGAAGTATTAAAAAAGGAACTATTTAAACCTGTTGCAAATAAATAGTTCCTTTTATAAATACATATTGCGCATTTCAACGAGATACCGTTTTGTTTTTTGCTTTTATTTAAGTTCCTTCTTCCTCTTCTTTCTGTTTCTGCATTTCCTTTAATGCCTTGAGTCTACGAGCACGTTCAGCGGCTTCTCGACGTGCAACTTCAGGGTCCGTTGTAAGAACTTCGAACTCTTTAGGCGATGCTCGGAATTGGACTTGAACACGAGAAGAACCTGTAACGAGAAGACCAGTACCTCTAGGAAGTTTTGGAATCTGTTCGATTTCAGCTTCAGAGAGTTCCATAACTTCACGTAGTTTTGAGACTTCAGCTTCATCGACACGTAAGCACACCTTTGTATCAGAGTTTGATACGATAGCTTTACCGTATTTACCATCTTTCAATTTGAAAAAGTCCGTAAGTTCCTGTGTCATACAGCAAGCGCTGCCACCATATTTACGAATCGTCTTGTAAATTTCAACGCAGTATTCAGCGGCTTTATCGTTGCCTTCAACACCGATAAGTTTCCAAATCTCATCAATAAAGATGGCTTTCTTGTCGACCTTGTTTTCTTTGGCTTTGCCCCAAACGAAATCCATGCAGACAAACAAGGCAACTGCAAGGTCGTTTCCGTCAAGACCATCAAGGTCAAAAACGATGTACTTGTTTGAGAGGTCTACGTTCGTATACTGGTTATATTCTTTATGACCACCGTCCACATAAGGGCGAATGATGTGAGCTACGCGGCGTAAATCATCGTCGTCCTTAATAAGGTTGTAGACATCTTGCATACGGGGAAACTTTTTATAGGTTTGAGTACCCGGTTCAAAAATTGAATCGTCATCGTCAGTGATTCCAAAGTCGGAATAAACCTGTGTGAGTTTACCGTCTAAGAGGTTTTCCTCCTCAAGAGTCATGTCACGAACAATCAGACGGAAGAAGCTGTGTAAAGCAATCAGCTTTTGTGAGAGCAACGTCTTTGTACTATCGCCAAGGTCAACATCGTTATCCGCTTTACGAATATCAAAGACGTTGATATGAAACTTCGTACCGGGACCCATTGGAACGAACTGACCTTGAATCTTCTGGCATACACGATAATAGTCTTCACGACCACTCATGGGAGTAATAACAAAAACTTGAACACCTTGCAGACGTTGACGAATAGCCAGAAGCTGAGATGTAAAGGTCTTGCCGTAACCAGCACGTCCTACAATTGTAAGGTTTGCATTGGGATGCATTAAAGTGTAGAAAAGGTTGACGATTACCAAAGAATTGTTATGAGTGTTCGTACCCATTACAATTCCACCGGGGTCTTGAAGTTCAAATGACAAGAACGGGTACAAGGAAGCCGCACCTTCTGTCAATACGTTACGCCAACCCTTTTTCCAAACAATCTTATCGCAGTTACAAAGAGGTAGACTTGCATAAAAAGCCTGCTCTTCAAAGAACATACAGTCGCGGAGTTTATAGCCACGCATTTTGGATTCACGAAGAAGAATATTTGTGAGACCATTGAGTTCTTCCAATGAATCAGCACATGCTGTAACCATAATGCTAAATTCGAAGTAGTCTTGACGAGAGGCAATGCCGCTCAACAAGTATGTGGCTGCTTGAATACGGTCTTGCATAGCGTAAGAGTCATCACTGTTACCGCTATCTTTTTTTGCAACATTCAAACGCTGGTTTCTAGCGATTTTCTCTTTGACTTGGTCTACCGGAATATGCTTTATGTAGATATCAACGTCAATACCAGCACCGAACCCAATGAAGGTATTAAGCCAACCTGTGGCAACAGTTGATGTATACGAGGTGGAGTCGATATAGAAGAAGCGATAATACTTATCGTCAACAACACAATAGCGAGGATGTGTAAAGTCCATCCACTGAGGGGCAATCAGTTCATTTGCCGTAACCATTGGGGAACTTGGTTCACCATTTTCATCCAATGGCGCTTCTGCAGAATCATAGGCTGAAAAAACTCGGTCAGCGTGAACCTCAAACGGAATGTTCTCAGATGCACGACGATTCAAGAATTCATAAAGAATGCTGTCTACACCAGCAGTTGTATCGCCTGTATCAAGAATCGTATTTCCACATTCGCGTAAAGTGCTTTTAAGCATTGCTGCAATAGTTTCCAACGAACTGGCAATATCCTCAAATGCACCAGACATGCCGTTTGTGTGTTGGTACTCAATTATGGCGAAGAACCGACGCGTAACCGCAATAGTTGTTGCTGTTTGGCGAACAAGGTTTAAATAGTCCTCCTGCATGCGAACCAAATTTTCGTTCGTTTCCGCAGAGAAATCGTTCTTCATTCGTTCCAACAACTTTGTAATGTCACCACGCCTAGAGAAACATTTAAACTGAATTCGTGCAGGTACAATAGAAAGCATAGATGCAAACATATCGCCAACAGCGTTTTGCTTGCGAATAGGCAGTGAACCAAAGTTGTTAGGTTGAATTTCAATGAGCTTGAGATACCGTTTATCAGAAGTGATGATGATGCTATCAATTACATCATCGATTGGTACGCACATTTGAGTCGAGTCAATCCAAACGACACGATTTTTTTCTTCTTCGGAGATATCCTTTTTCTTTGCACGTCTTTCAAGGATTTGCTCTTGCCGTTTCCGCTCTTTTAGCAATTCCTTACGTTTTCGTTTTAGAGCAGCTTTATTCTCACGATTCCGCTCCATTTCTTCGCGTTGGAGGCGAGCAATTTCTTTATCGCGTGCTTTTTCTTCTGCAGTTTTACGAGCCATTACCTTATCTTCCCTCCTTTAAGCGACGACGGCGCTCTTTCTCTTTTTCCTTAAGGCGACGTTTACGCGCTTTATCTTCCGCTTTGATTTCTGCCTTTGACTTTTGCTTGTCCGGGTCGTCACGGAATACTTCAACATGGCGTGGTGCAAAAATATCTTCGGCAATTGGTTCATTCATATCATCGGTGCTTGCAGTAGCCTTATTAAACAAGTTCGAAAAATACTGACCCAAAGAACCATAAGCGGGTGCAACCAAAAATTCTGGCTTCGTCTCCCACTTCAAACGTGGATTGAATTTTGCATAGTGTTTACTTTTTCGAAAATGAAGCATCATGCCAATATATTCAAATAAGCTGTATGGTGGAATGCCAATAATGCCGATACCACCAAATACAATCGCACCAAACACAGTGTTGCGTAGACGAATTTCATATCCATCGGCAGGAATAATGTACCAAAGAAACAAGGCGATTGGAGCAGCAAGGATTGCAGCTTCAATCAAATTGCGTTTTTTGAAAAGTCCGTTTAGAACCTTTCCGGTGTCTGTTGCATTGTCCGGAATTACACGAACAGCATATTGGTCTTTGTCAACTTTCTGTGCCATAAAATAAACTCAAGCTCCTTTCTGAATCAAAAAATCAATTTATATTCATAAGACGAAGCGCAGCATAAATACGCATCACCCCGGCTCGGACAGCCTTTTTTAACAAGTAATCTCTATAAGTAGGCTCAGCAACAGCAAATCGTTGCACGTATTTAAGTATCAAATCAGTATCGTTTCCTACATTTCTTAAAATAAAAAAGCCATCGTCATCAAGCTGATTTAACTGATTTACTTTTTGTAATAAAACATCTTTATTTTTATTGGGTATCACTGTAAAACTTTGAACACTCATAAACAGTGTCGGTGAAACATTAACTTTAGATTCCACAGGGTACGCCATGGCTTCTTCAGTTTCAGTGTCAAGTGGAATCATAGTTGACATAATGTATCCTCTCATCATAAATGTAGTCGGTAACGAACTTCTTGGCATTTTATAGCCACAAGGTGAATAAAACAATTCACCTGATATGTAAACCCCAAAGGGTGAATTCCTTTGGGGTGCATTCTGCTTAGCCGATTTTGATGCCGTTTCCAAGGACACGGTTAGACTTTTCATCAACGCGGACGATTTCCATCCACACATTGTCATTTACAGCAAGCGTCTGATTGTCACGGATGTTGTCATGCGCAATCAGACCGATGATACCGGAAGCAGTAAGACGAACGACATAGAAGTTCTGAGTAACAGTAACAACCTGTGCCAACTCATGGGGTTTAGCAGCAAGGTCAAAGTCCTTAACATTACGAACGAGACCCTGCTGAATCTCATACTGGACACCAGAAAGCTGGATATCCTCAATGGTACGCTCTTCCTTGTTTACAACAAGACGGCGAATGACGACATTCAGCTTCATACCGGGCTTATAGAAGTTCTTTGCGCTGGTAATCAACTGACGAGAAGTAAGCTGACCACGATTGATACGAGTCTCGATGCCCATGCACTCGACACGGACACCATAATCATCTGCAGCCATAACATAGGCATAAGCAACACCACCTTCATGAGCCAGTGGATGGTCTCCAAAGAAGAAACGGTCCTGCATACGCTCCATAGCAAATGCACGGGAGCAAATGACATGGTCAACCTGACCATTTTCCTTACGAACAATCTTCACAGGAACACACTGGAAGATGCTTCCGGGAGCGTGGTTGGTATAGCTGCGCTGACGACGAAGCACGTCGGAATCACTTTCGTCCTCGCTCTTTACAATGCCGGAGTAAGCAGTGAAGTCGTTGCCTTCAAAGACCAGTTTAGTGCTGCCATAAGTATCCGGGGCATCCTTGTGCTGGAACACCTCGATTGCATATACGTGGGTGCTCAACAGCTTGTTGTGGTCACCATCTTCACGAATCTCATCGTTACCGGTCATCATGGCGAGCATATAGCGATACTCACCGCGTCCGGTACGAGAAACACGTTCATTGTTTGCAACGATTTCTTCGATGTTGGCAATCTCGTTCTGAATGTTGGTTGCAACAGAAGAAAGCTGGAACGAATCACCCATATAGTCAAGTTCCGCATCAGAGACACGACGGCGGCGGCGAGACGCACGAGCTTCCTGTGCAGGCTGATTAGTGGACGGCTGCGCATCAACTGATGCACCATCTTCATTTGTATCAGTATCTGCTTCAGCAAGTGCCGAAGTTTCAGCTTCTGCAGTTTCATCAACTGGTGTGGCATCATCAACGAGCTCAACAACCTCTTCAATAGGTTCGTTGTTGGTTTCGTCCATCATAACGTTGTCCTTGTTCATTTCATCGATGTTCATAATTGGTTCTCCTTTTGTTCGTTTTGGTATTTGTCGCAATAAAATGGCAATAAAAAATCGCCCCTACGCGACATGAGGGGCGATAAAAAGTTGTGTTGGTTTAAAACAGTCACAACTTCTAACTATGGGAAGAACATGAAAATCACATCCTTTCATTTGTGTACTTGAAGAAAAGAGTTACTGATTAAAACTATCCATAAATCCACTAACGTTTGTGTTTCCAACCTTTGACTCGTTCTTCTTTTGGTTTCGTGTTTTAGGTTGTTGGTATGGATTGCTTACAGTGTGTGTTGAAGGCGTTCGCAAACCAGACGGTTTTCCACTGCTCTGTCGCTGGTTGGAGTTTGTTTCCTTTGTTGGTCTGCCTTGTTTTGATTCACTTTCTGTGTGACGAGTTTCTTGCTTTTCCGGGCATACAGGATTATCACCGCCAGAGCGTTCTCGTTTCGAGCGACGTTTATTTGAATCTTCGCCACCGTCATTGCTGCTTCCACGACCAGATTTCTGATTGTGTGATGCACGAGCTTGAATGTCGTTATAAACCTTCATACGGCTAATATCAGCTTCCGTGACATCTTCAAATGCGTCGTAATAATGACCATAGACTTCATCGGTACTTGGCAATTTTGCGATTGGCATTGGTGCTGGAAGTCCTGCTTTATACAACGGATGAAGAATATAACCACACCGATGGGCTTTAAGCATAGGACGACCAGCGTAGTAGATGAGAAGTTCTTCATCCTTCAGCCCGATAACCTCATCAGGAGTAAAGGCATTACGTTTACCTTTGCCTTCAGATAGTGCGTATCCATCCCCTATTCCACGAACACCAAGTACATTCTTGTTGTCTCGAACACTTTTTGCAACGATGGTCATTACGCCGGACATCGCACTTATGTATTCTGCTGTCATTTGTTCGTTACAGCCCAAACAGATGATAATGTCGCAACATCCAACAATCGATGTCAAAGCGTTCTGGTCGTACACAAGAGCCAACTGAGCCAATGACTGAAGAATAATCATGATGTAAATCTTACGGGAACGAAGTGTACTGATTGAACGTGTAAAATCCGGAATACTGCCGATGTTTGCAAATTCGTCAAACAATACACTTACAGGAAGTCTATCATTTCCTTTGCCAGCGTTATCTGATGCCTCTGACAAATCGAAGAAAAGGAACGAGAAGAAAAGACTTGAAAGAAGTTTACGAGAAGAATCTTTATCGGAGATTACGCAGAAAATGATTGTTTTCCGTTCACCTAGCTCTCGAAGCACAATATCGTCATGGGCTGACATTGAAACAATGTCGTGGTTTGCAAACAGCTTCAAACGTTGATTAAGACCCAAAATGAAGTTTGGCTGAATTTTTTCATCACTGTGTTCAAACATACTCCAAGCAATCATTGCCGGGTGGTTGCTTGGCATAAGTGCCTTATCCTTCTGAAACTCTTTTTTTAGTGTTGCAAGGTCATTCTTTGCGAATAGAGAAAATACCTTGTCAATTGTCAACGGATTTGAAGCTTCTTTTAATTCACGTAAAGAGGTTGCGATTTCTTCTTCAGATGCAAGTCCACTTCCACGCATAATTGTTCGAAGAGCTTCTTCCTTTTCACGAATCGTTGCTTTCTTATCATGGATAATTGAAAAAGTCTTTTCTTTGTCTTCCTCCGAAAGCAATGGTAACTTGCTTTCTTCCCAGTTGTCAGCAGCTAATTCGAGTTTGTGCTCATAATCGTATTCGTGTTTCCAACCGAGATAAGCGACACCAGCTTGGAAAAGATTTCGTTCACCGGGTCCCCAGAATCCATCTTCCTTCTGACCATTCATTGTGTTGGTCATTACAACATCAACAAATGTATCTAGGCGAGAATTATCGACACGACCAGTTTCCGGATTGAAAATTTCATTCGTAAAGTTCCATGCGTTACTTCGTGCAGGATTGAGAATGTTATAAACTTTTACAACATATCCGTTCTGAACGAACAAATTGTAAAACTCTTCACAAAGTTCACCTTTTGGGTCGACAACACAGCCACTATCTCCACGAACAATGATTTGAAGGAGGTTAGGAGAAACGATGCTGAATGTTTTACCACGACCCGGAGGAGCAAAAACAACTGTGTTCATGTTTTTACCACGAGTACATGGCACCGTAATAACCTCGTGACCATCATCACCGAATTGTCCACAGACAAGACCATCTACATCTTTAAATTCACCAACAGTAAATGCTTTCATTGCCTCAGCCTTGGACATTCGCTTCGATGAACCATAGTCCCCTGTTTTCGATAGAATCATTCCGGTTTCTTCATCAACTTCTTCTGCTTGGTCAAGGTCCGGAGATTTCCAAAGGACAAATACTACAAAGCAACCGGCAAAAAGTAAAAGAAGACCAAATGTTACTGGAATTCCTTGTGCTGTAAGTAAACCGATAGCAATGTAACGAGGAATTGAAAGAGAAGATGCTTGTAAAAGCGTATATTTATGTTCTGTTGCAAGCTTAATCATAGTGTAAAAACCAGAAAGCCACGAGCATAAAAACACAGAAAGTATGGCATAAGCAATGATTCCACCTTTAAGGATTCCACTTTGTTTGTTATACCACTTTCTAAACCATTCAAGAGCAACCAAGCAATGCTGTTTCAATGTCTTTGGCTCATCGTTATCATTGCTCGAATACCCGAAAATTTCTTTAAGTTTATCAAGCAAGTGTATCATCCCCCCTAAATGTAAATAGAATAAGGCTTCAACTATTTAAGTTGAAGCCTTATTCGAACCATTTCAGCGATTTAATGATGGCGACCTATACCACCGCCACGTGCGCTACCCCCTCCAGTTTGATACGTACTATCAAACGCATATTCTCCGGTTTTCCTTCCGCTTTCATCCAATACTGCATGGCGAGCACGGTTTGTGGCTTCCGCTGGACTTACATCGCCCGCAACCTCTGCCGCAATTCCAGCATCTGTTGATTTCAATGTTCCCAATACAGTTTGTTTACTATGTGGAACGACATTGTTGTTCTCGTCCAGTCTCTCAACACTATATTGGATGTGTCCTGAATCGTCTTTACCAATTTCTTCAGCGTGATAACGAGTAACTGCTCCAGTGTTCTTGTCTACATGAGTTGCTGTTGCACCTGTTCCATCAAATGCACCGGGTTCAACAGTTGTTCCACCAACTGCTCGAAGTTGCATCTGTTCTGGAGTTCCAACGACTATTCCGCTATCACCGCTTTTACTATCGCTTCCGGTAAATTTCTTTTCGACATTACCAACCGGAGTATATTCCATTAGGTTTCCATAATTATCCTCTGCCATAACAGAAAGTTTTCCGTTCTCAGACATTTTTATCTGCTTGACTTTTTCGTCTGAATCTTCGCCAAACATTTTTTCCTGAGTAGACAACTTCATGCCGGGACTGTTTGAATTTTCTGGATTGTATCCATTGCGAACGGCATAATCCCTTGCCCCTTGAGCCGAACCACTAAGAACACTTTGCCCAAGTTCGTCTTTTCTTTTGGTGCCGTACCCAGTTTGGACATCTTCGATTCGATTTTTAAAAGCATCAAATGTTTCGTCAGGCGCTCCCAACTTTGTAAATGCATCTTTCAAGCGTGTATTATATGCTTCTTCAGTTTCTCCGTTATTTGTATAAGTTCCATCTTTGTTCCGTTCGATGTTTTGCCCTTTATAACTCATTCCTTGTGGACGTACCATCTCAGCAACCTTGTCGGGCGAATACGATTGATATTGGCTTAGTCTATCCATTAGTTCAGAGCCAGCATTATCACTTTTGTAATCTGCCTTTTCTTGTAATTTGCCACTACTGTTTTTTGCGTTCTTGTATACATCGTTAACAGCATTTAATTTATCACCAAATCCAGTGGCACCTTTACTTGCTGCAGTTAAATCTTTCGCTGATGGAATACCAAAGAATTTTTTTGCTGTGTTTATGCCGTCTGAAATTCTTGTACTATTTTGTCCAACCCCCATTGCGGCAAGTCCACCAATAACAAAATCTTTTGCTATTTGTCCGTTAGAACGTGCCGCTCCATTATTCAAACTAGCTCCAAGAGTTTGTGCAACCTTACTTGCTCCCGGTACAATTGCGTCTAAAGCTTTAAGTCCTGCCCCACGAGCCAGTGCATTTGTCGCTCCAGTAGCAAAATCTGCCGCCTTTCCTGCAAATCCCTTTGCGGTACGCCACATATAACCCATTTCGCGCATATCTTGCATAACGCTTCCAGACGAGTGAGTTACGGTAAGTCCAACATCTTTAAGGATTGAATCAAGATTTTGACCGCAGCGGACCCAACCCAAAGTCACACCTGTCCAGCAGAAGAATTGAACACCTCCACCACTCGGAAATGCTTTAAATAAACATAATGTTGAATATATCATCCACAGGTTGAGAATCCAGCAAATTAAGGTGGATACGAAGTTCTTAAACCAACTCCATGTAATTCCCCTGAGTGATTGGCTTACACCACATCCAGTCGCCAGTGGAGAAAGATAGATGTATATAATGATAGATGAAAATTTTGAAAATGCGGAAAGGAGCAGTTTCAAGAATTGGAACATACATATAACAAGCAAAACTGTTCCCAATATAACGGGTATTGCATCGATTACATCTAGTGCGCTTAAGAACAGGCTAAGTCCCTCATTCTCTTTTTCAACATCACTTATACTCGATGTAAAGCTGTCTGCTGTTAAACTGTTTCCACTTGAATAAAAATTTCCAAGAGCTACTAATACACTTTCTCCACCAAATAGCATTGTTTTGACCGCTTTATATATTTCGTGAAAAGCGGTGAACAACACTTTTGAAGTTGGAATTGCTACTGTCGTCCAAGCGCCATATGTAAGAAGTTTTACAGCTATTGCTCCCGGCCTCGATTGCGGATTTTCACCAGTAACGAATGTCCATATATATTTGAGCATTTCCCATAACGTAAGGATTAAACATATAAACAAGCCGACACCCGTTATTGTGTTGGTAAAGTTGCTGCCAACAGCATTGTCAAACCATCCGTCAATCACCGAAATGTCAAGTTCACACATCGCTTGCAAAACGATTGTCGCCGCTAGAAAGTAAATAGTTGATACGATAGCCATGATAAGTTTTATAGCAAACGATATGACAGTGTTTACCAGCAAGCCAATACCAGCCAGTCCAGCAAGAGCTGTTAAAAAAGTGGCCATTCAACTTCCTCCCTTCATCAAATAATAAAAACAAAAACCGCCGCTAGAAGCGGCGGGAAACTACTTGTTTTGTATGTCAACTAATTTCACATTACTTACGGTGTAGGCGTTGCCGTTCCACCACCAGTGATGCTTTCGCCAACGGTTTGTGCAATTGACAGAAGTCCACTTGCTGCATAAGAGACTACAACTGCGAATATAGATGCCCAAGTTGCACTCTTTGCTCTGTTTACCGTTTGCTGGTCCATTCCGGGAAGTCGTGCGATAATCTGGGATGCAATAATGCCGATAACTCCGGCAGGAACAACCCAGTGTTTCAGCATTTCAACGGCATCATCCAAAATGCTTTTTACTTGCGTGTCCATTGTGGAAAAAACATTCGCGTGGGCATAAACCATGCTTGCAATCATAATGGTAAGCATAACGGCGTAGATTACCATTGCGGAACGACCAGCCGCACGAATGCGTTCTGCTTGTTTCAGTTTCATACGAATTCCTCCATTCATTTTTTATTTTGCGAAACAAGACGTCTTGTGATTTGGTTCATCCAACTATCACGCTATAACTATACTAACTTTGCGCAATACATAACTGGCTACTGCTTTTCGCTTTTTTGGCTACTGTTTTACTCACTTTTTGGCTACTATAACACTCTGGGATGTGAACACATAAAAAAGAAAGCTCGATGCCTTCGTAAGACATCGAGCTTTTTCGCAAATTATTATTGAGCGGCAAGTCGCGCACAAAGAAGGTCGCTTACGCCACCAGTTTTTGTGTTCAAAACAGATGCAAGCATAGCATTTTTATTTCCAATAAGATTCATTTTTACCTTTGCACGAGTGATAGCTGTATAAACTAGATTTCTCGTAAGCATAAAACGGTGAGAATAACTTATCGGCATAATCACTGATTTGAATTCACAACCTTGTGAAGAATGCACTGTGATTGCATATGCAAGTTCAAGATTTTTCAATCGTTCCGGAGGAAATTCGATAATTTCACCACTGAAATCGATTTTCAACGTTGCACCAACATCCTCAGAAATAACTTCAACAACCTTACCGATGTCACCGTTAATAACATCTGTTGCGTTCTTCTTGTTGATAACGCGGTCACCAACTCGGAAGTGTCTTTCGCCGGAGACGGCATCAAGCCTTCCTTCTACAGGTGGATTGATAATCTCTTGAAGTTTCTTATTAAGCATATTGGAAGACAGTTGGTCTTTATCACTTTTGTGTGTCGGTGTAATGACATATGTATTATCAAAGCCATATTCTCCAACACTCTTTGTGAATTCATCAATAACACTCTGCACAATTGCATTTTCCGGAACCTCTGTGAAAACGCAATCCTTTGAGAAGTTTAAATCACGAGTGTTCCCCGTGTTTACCTTGACTGCGACATCTGCAATCATACTGCCGGATGCCTGTCGATAGTTCTTTGTGAGGCGAGTGACATGGACTTTACCACAGTCAATCAAATCGCGAAGAATTGCACCGGGTGTGACTGACGGAAGCTGGTCAACATCACCAACAAATACAATATGAGTTCCGGGAGTACAGTCGGTTGCATCAATGAGGAAATTTGCCAAGTGAATACCAACCATAGAGAACTCATCTACAATGATAAGACCACCCGCGAGTTTCTGACCATCGCCCGGCGCTTCAAATCCAGATGGTGTATCTGCCGGAACGAGTCCCAGAGTCTTGTGAATTGTTTTTGCTGGTCTTTCGCAGCTTTCTGTCATGCGCTTTGCTGCCAAACCTGTAGGAGCCATAAGAGTGATTTGTCCGTCAGGGTAAATTTTCTCGTAAGTCTCCATAATGGCTTTCAGTACAGTTGTCTTACCAGTACCGGGACCACCTGTAACAACGGAAAACAAGTTGGATGCGGCATACACAGCAGCTTCTTGATTTGGATGCAACTGAATGTTTGGATGCTCCTTCTTCCATTGCTCAAATGCTGCACAAAACTTCGCAGCATCCTGCTCCGTTGGAGTTTGAGCACCCAGCTCAAGAATTCGTTTTGCAAGTGCCTTTTCCATATCAAAATCTTCGCGGAGATATAAAAATCCATTGGGACCAACAGTGCTTGCAATTTTTTTCTGCTGTTTAAGTCTATAGATAGACTCATTCACAATAGACTCTTCAACCGGGCGAACACTTCCGTTGATTTTTGGAATGTTACAGGACAGGAGTTCCATCGTTTGATAAAAATGTGCAGGTTTCTGAACAACAATAGAACAGTTCTTGGCTCGCAATGTTAACAATGAAGCCATTACAGCCGCATCGATACGTTCTGGTTTTTTGGGTTTATAGTCCTGAGCCAACGCAATTTTATCTGCTGCATCAAAACCAATGATGCGAGTTGTTGAATAAGGGTCTTTGGTAACCGTATCAAAAGCATTGGAGCCGTATGCGGTAACAAGCCTTCTTATAACTTGAGGGTCAACAACTTTTTTCAGCAATTTTGTAAGCGCAGCGGTTGCAGAAGCAACTTCTATATGTTTAGCAAGAAGCTTTGCTCTTCGCTCGGAGAGTCCCTTGATAGATGCCGCAGCAACCATCGGGTCTTCTGCAACCTTTTGAATATCTCCATCACACCAATCAACAATGGCAGCGGCAATCTTCTTGCCAATACCTTTTGTTGAGTTCTTTACGAATTCCAGTGCGTCTTTTTTGTTTTTCGGTACACAAGGAACAGCGTATTGGAGTGTGAATTGAAGTTCATTGTTTTTCTTATAGCGTGACCACTCACCCGTGAGTTCGAACGACTCTCCTGCATACTTAGGTGAAATGATTCCCTTTACTGTAAAGTAAGGTAAATCTTCTCCACCCGTAGGAATCTTATCTTTTTCGTTCGTTTCAAACAGGCAGATACGCCAATCGTTTTTTGCAACCAGCTCCTTTCGAAATCTGGAAACAATTGTAACCTTCTCCCCTAATTGCATTTCATATCCTTCTTCATGAAACACGCCAGTTTAACATCTTATCCCAACAGGCGTTTGCAAACACCGATACATTGTTTAAACGTATCGGAACTTGAATCGCCAAGGGGGATATAGAACACTGGAATGTTATATCTTTTTGCTTCTTCAACAACATCCGATGGAATTTCCTTGTCCACGCTCACGACAATATCGCTTGCACCGACTTTCCCCTTTGTGGGAATATTTGTGGAATAATTCCAATCGGATTCATATACAGACACAGGCGATTCATCACAAATAGCCAATGCCCGAATTCCAAACAAAGCAAGTTTCAACTCTATCGTCTCAACTGCTTCGGAAGCATTTTCTTTCGAATTCACAAACACATGGATTCGACGAATAGCCATTAGCACATCTCCTTTCGCAATTCGCGCAAACGACGACCACCGCCGGAGTACGAAACATAGTCCTTTAAAGCGTTATGCAAATCCGGATGCTCACGTTCAAGTTTTTCGATATTTGCCTTGTTCATTTTGGGCGTGGACGGATATTCGAGATATTTGATGACATATTTGCAGTTGTTAGCAGAATCCTCGCAAACTGCATAAGTGTTCTGTCCCATGGCATAAACGATGGAACTGAGTTCATCTTTCAGTTGTTCCTCTATCGCCTTTTTCTGCTTTTCAATTGCTGCAAGTTGCTGTTTCAAAATATCCGCTTTTTCAAATGCGGACGCGTAAACAGCAGGGTCAAGAACAATCGGAGTTTTGTTTGCAACGCCTTTGCCTTTATAGCGACGTGCTGTTTTAATAAGCAGTTCACCGTTGCCGTTCGGTTCCGGTTCAATTTGAGATAGAACGCTTCCGTTCCAAAACTCCTCACATTCCTGAATAATTTCCATCTCCATGTCAAGGTCACGAATAGCATGGCTATAAGTCACCGTATCACGGTCAAACAGCGCAACCAAGTATGCGTCATCGACATTCACCAAAAACATCTGTTCCTGCATCTGCTCAAGATAATATTCAGGAATGTTGTTATCTGCATAATGGCTCTTTGTGTGAATACTGGGAGCCTTGAATTCCAGAACCGACCAATGACCATCAGGCCACTTCATCATTGCATCAAGATTACACGTCAAAAACTGATATTTTTCATTACTGAAAATCATCGTTTCGACATGAACTTCGCAACCTTCAAATTCCGGAATTGCCTTAATGTACTCTCGCAGATAGCTCTCACAAATATGTCCCCACAGAAAAATCAGTTTCTTTTTCAATTCTTCTTCTGGTGTGCAAGTTACAAGCTCTGTATGACCAAGTTTCTGGTGCCAGAGGTCCACATTATTAGTAAATGGATTCGTACCCATTACTGCAGATACTTCCGATGCACCGATACAGATGCGGCGGCGATTATGCCATTCGTCTTCAGTTAATTTCGAACCGTCTACAACACGAAGCGGGTCATAATCGCAATCGTTAAAGAACTTACGAGCTTCATCCGAAGCGTTCGCAAGAACTTCTTCTCGAAGCGCTAAACCAAACTCGGTATTCATGTTTTCAAGATGATACGGGATGTCAAGACTCTCTGTCGTTGCTCCTTTATCTGAACCATCAAAGCTGCCAGTTTCTTTCAATGCAGACGACATAACAGGGTTTGCAATGGAAACGTTGAAATAAGAACAAATTGTATTAACAATCTCTTTTCGCCCATAAACGGCAATCTGTTGCTCTGTTTCTGCTACAATAGCAATAATGGCGGAGACAATGCGTACAACATCTGTTTTTTGAAACATTTTGATTGTTTCAAAAAAGTCTACTTTCCCTTCATCATTGTTTGCCAACAGACCAAAATTACAACAGAAAGCGACGCGAGCTGTATCGGTGCCGAACTGTTTTTCGATGACATTGATTGTATCAATAAAATTACTCATAAACACTCTCCTACTTGAAGAAAATAGGTGGGCAGCACATGTCGTGCTACCCACCGTTTAGTTTGTTTCGATGGGTTAATACCCCTTAATACCCCTGATAATCACCGGGGATATTGCCAAGGTACTGCCAGTCCATGCCTGCAGCTCGACCAACTTTGAGTGCTGTCTTGAACTGCAGCGCAACATTGTTCGGGTTATCTCGTACCACAAAGGCATACGCATTTGCGATAGCAAGGAAGCAGTCAAATGCCGTTGCCGGATTTTTGCCGTACAGACTTTTGAAGTTCTCCGCCGCCTCGTGACCAGCCTTTTTGGCAATATCCAAGTTCGCCATTGCACGCAAAAGTGCGTTGTAGGCGTTTTTCACCTGAACATTCTGAAGACTGTCAATGTTTTTAGCTGCGTTGTTCATCATTGTATCGGACTGCTTGAACGACTCGACAATACTGTGCATCAAGCCGTTAACACGTTCCGTGTAATTTCCGCTTCCGGTATGAACAACACGAAGACCCTTCTCACTGTCACACATTGGAACGGTTACTCCGCTATGACCAGAAAGCGCCAGTGCCGGGATAATGCGGAACGCACTGCTCGCAGTATTACTCGAAGCAAACTGCAGAACGGGATAATAACCACCCTGATAGAGCGTGTTAAATCCCTTAAGAATCTGGTCTTTATACGCAGAAAGGTTCAACTCCCAAGTTGTCGTCGTATGAGAAATGTACATATTTTGTACAGTCGCTTTCGGATAAGTCTTCTTCCAGAAAGCTTCAAAGACCTTTGCAATGTCACTGAGCTTGCCATAGGCGAACTTCTCAGAATTCATTGCACGAATTTTGTTACAGTTCTCAATAATGGAAACGCCTTCAGAGCTGTTCTTGAACTGTCCGTTCAACTCCGTTGCCGCGTCTTCCTCGGATTTCTTCCAGTGACGCTCAAAACCATTTCTGGTAAACCCAGCACGGGTAGAAAGACCCTCAATGGCAGACCAACCGATGGGAATGATTCGACCACCATCCATCTTCAAAGCCAAACCCGTACCACCATGACTCTTCATCGTGGAAAGCACAGCTTCGACATCAGCTTTCATGTTCGCTGCCATCTGTGCCACATGCAGCGGGGCATCCATAACAGAAACCACCTTAAGATTTTTCTGAATCGGGTCGATTCCAATGCCAGCCGCCTGCATATCCTCATCGTGCGTATACACGGTTTCGGTTGCGGAGATGTCGCACAGGGCTTTGTAAAAATCTTCCCACTTCACGAAGGAACTTTCCCAGTTATCGCTAACAAAGTTTGCATAAAGTGGTGCCGTCGATACAACGGGAGCTGTTTTCGCGTTTGCTGCAGGTGCAGGTGCAGTGGCAATCGTGTTCTGATTGGCAACAGGCGGTACACTTACAGGTGCAGCCGACTTCTGCTGCGGCTGAGCCGCCTGTACAGAAGGCTTAGGCTGAGTCGGATTAACGACTGCTTTACTCTGCGTCGTTTTTGCAACTACAGGTGCGGGTGGGATAGGAGACGCGACAGGCTTAGCGTTATCATACATGGCATCGTCTTCGTTATCGGCGATTTCGTGAATGTTGAACTTGAAGAATCTCTTGATGTCTTCATCATCACCAACATCACGAATAATGTCCTCAACTGTTTCGACAGACGGCTCAAAAGTGGAACTCTTAAATTCCATAAAGTCGTTGTAATCAACGGCATCAATGAGGTCATCCGGGGTAAGTCCATCAACGGAAATGTCATATTTTTCCGCAATAGCAGCCATAACGATTGCAGGACCGTAGTCATTGACCCATGTGGCAACAACGTCAAAACCAAACTCATCGTTCACAATTTTTTTTAATTCAGCAATTCGAATAGACATAGAATTTTCTCCTCTGCTGCATTTTGCAGCTTTTAAAATTCACCATTTGTGGTGTTTTCTGGGGTGTTTCCACCTGTTTTTTTGCCCTTAATTTGTAGGGACTTCCATCAAGCAGTAAGTTTACTGCTTACACAAAGAAAAGTAGCCCGTGTCATACTCTTTGTTTGAGTGCTGACACTGCTACTCCTTTCATTGATTTTCTTGATATTTCGTGGTTACTTTTCTTGTGCTTTTGTACTATACCAACATTGCACACGCAAAACATAAACCGCGTACTGCTGATACACAGTGCGCGGTTGTCATCAAGTTGCGGCGAGATTCACATCGGTATAAATCCACTTATCCACTGTTCTATTTTTTTTCGTTCATCCCTATTGCTTAGGTAGTAACCAGTTTTCAAAACAGACTTTTTTTCAACAGAATAAATTGATTCACATTCATTATCCACAATACATGCTTTACAATTTCCGTTTTCATCTGATAAGTAAACTTGAAGATTATCTTTACTAACACCTATACATTTTTTTATACTCACAATAGTCAAATTACTGCTCGTTCTATTACTCCAGTTGTTTGAAATTACCAAACCATAACGTAACTCATCAGCAGATGTTGTAACACTAATAACATCACCCCACTTGTAGCCGTTTTCACATAAAAGCGGAGAAAACAGTTGCTTGTTCCAGATTTTTTGGGATGAAATCTGAATAGATACTCCTTTTTTTATATTGTTCCAAACATCTGGCATAGATTCTTTAACATTGAGATGAAGCCCAATAGAAAGAATTTCGGATTCTATTGACGTTATATTTTCGCACAATGCAATACTATCTCTCGTAAGCGCACATTCTCGTGCTGGCACGTATATATGTGTTGGTAAATCCTTTTTATGTGCTGTTGTCATTGGTATGATGACAGTTTCGTGTCTTATTAAATTGTTGTGCAATACAATAGCTGGTCGTCTTCCCGTTTGAATACAACTCTCATCTTTACTTTTTAGTGGAGCCCAAACGACATCCCCAATTTCAAATAGCACTTATTATCATCTACTTCCTTTTATTTCTGCGATTACTATACCAACATTGGAAATGTGTACAAAAAAGCCCTCTCCTAACGCATTCTGCTACACGTAACAGATACATCAGAAGAGGGCTTTTTTATTTAGTTTCCATCAATTTAAGAAGTTCGTTTTTATCGAACCAGACATACTCCGATACCATGATTCGCTCATCTCTCAAACAACAAACCACTTCATTTGATGTGTCATCCATAAGGATGTCGATGTATCCACATCGACCAGAAATAAGGCGTTTTGCTGCTTTGTCTACTACGGAATCACGAAGTACATAGAACTCCCCATGTGCTATTTGGTCGTAGTTATCAGAGGTCGTTTTTTTCTTATGAAGATAATATTTTACGCAATAAGCATTATCGCTAACACCTTGTTTTGTAAAGCATTTAGAGGCTTTCGCCTTTTCCTTTTGCTCTTTAAATTCGAATCGCATAATTTCCCTTCTTTGCCTTTCAAATATCTAAAATAGCTATAATTCACATATAAGCTACAGTTTTCTTAAAGAATAGAGATTAAAAATCTCTTGATTGTTTATCCATAAAGAATTATACTTACTTTGCATTTATTCGCACTAATCGTAATTTTGGGCAAAAAAATAGCAGAGGCATCGGTATCCACCGATTGGCCCCCTTCCGGGGGCGGTTTTGCCCCTGCCGCTTTCTACTACCTCAACGATAAGCCGTTGAGCCACTTTTCAAAGATGTGTCGCCTTCCAAGTTGCCAACCCGCACAGCTCAGTGTTTAGAGCCGTAATCGCGTCGCCAATAACAGTAACTCTACTGATACCTGCGGCTGAATTGTAATCTTGTATGCCATCCAAGAAAAGGGGAATTAGAAATTGACTATCTATAATATACCAAAAGAAAAACCAGCGGGTTAAAAAATCCGCTGGCGCAATGTTAATTTTTTGTGAACAATTTTCCGATTATATTTATTCCTTTTACGTAAGGGTCTTCCCAGTAGCGTGAGTCTTTTGAGTTGTTTCTGTTATCTCCCATTACAAAATAGGAGCCATCCGGCACCACAAAAGGTCCGAAATTCAAATTTGTGTTTGGCTCTTCCTTGAGCCAGCTTGTTTCATCATAGTAATTTCCGTTTATGTATGTCTTTCCATTTTTTATTTCAACAATATCTCCTCCAACCCCAACAATACGTTTAAGAAAGCATCGTGGGTTGTCTTTACTTTGAGAATCTTGTTTTGCTGTCGTTTGGAAAACAATAATGTCGCCCCTCTGTAAATTATTCCTTTTCCCATATAGTCGAATTGCTGTAAACGAAGAGCCAGTCATTACTGTGTCTTCCATACTCTGACTTGGTACATATCCAACGCAAAACACACCTCTGAACAGAATGATAGAGATACAAAAAACAGCAAGTGGTAGCTTTAAAAATTCGTATGTTTTTCGTATTATTTTATTCATAAATCATGGCAAGGAATCCCTCAACTTCAATCGTAGGGGAATTGCTCGTTCACATCCTTTCTAATAAATTATACCTATATATTTTTGAAAACATACTTTCTATTACTACAAAAACAAAAAAAGACATGTGCTTGCTATTTCTAGCAAACACATGTCAATCCTTTGTCACCATTATCGTTATAAAAGTCTTCTTGACTACCGAGACATAGTGCAGAACACTATGTTGTCAATGAGACTTTTTGATTGAATTGTATTTCTAACGACAAAAAATACAATTTCGTGTCACATGTCGAAGCTCAGCCCGGACATGATTATTCACTAAACCAACTCGGTATTGGTTTTTGCGCTAGGGAAATGATGACAAACTTGCCCCAAAGAAGAAACGTCACACGCATGAACCTCTGCTTCCGATGAAACGGTCAGAGGATACAAGCAATGAAAACGCCTCAACCACTTTCACGGCCTATGACTAAACGTCAAAAGTCTTGAAAGTGTTTTTGTGATGGCAAGACCTTTCACCACGTTACCTTACTCCTCCACAGGCAAATGCGGAAGTAGTAAACTTGCAGTTATGCAAGTGTGGCGCACCAAAAAGGATATTACTCCTTTTTAGTGGCAGAGGGGGGAGTTTCCTCTTCGTCGTTCCCGCTTTGGCAGGTTCGGAAGAGCGCGGAGTGGCATCTCCACACCGTCCGAAGCACCAGAATGAGTACATCCAAAAAGATGATACCCACTCCGAGTCGGATGATGAGGAAACCCATTGCCGTCAACATGCTAACAAACTTCTTGTTCGTCAGCAGAAGGACAGCAACAGCACACCAAACATTAGCCGTCAGTATACGCGCATACATCGGGTCAATGTTCAATGCCTCCAAGATTTTCTCCATGAGTTTGACACTCTTTGAAGAAACCTTGGTGTAAATGCCGTACACAAACGCGAGTACGACACGGAACACCTTCTGGAAGATTTCCAGAGAGGCGGCAGGAGTGGTAGAGCAAGTATTCTCGCTCTTTTTTTCGCAGTTGAACTTGTCCATAAGTTACCTCCTTAAAGGCTGGGACATTCGAGACAGAATCTATCTGCCCGGTCAGTAAGTACCGTCACCTGCGAAAGTGGCGATACACGGTTAAGTGTTTACAGGAGAGTGCAGGTCCAACCTTGCCCCCTTTCGGGGGCAAGTCGTGCCTACAACAATAAAGACCCTCATGAGGTGGTCACTCCGGTAATTCAGTCCATCCAACACAACACCAAATCAACAATGGGGCAAACAAGCCACAAAATGCCAACCGATATTACGTTGGAAAGGTTTTCTGAATTTCCAAAGAGTGACCACCGTCACAAGGGGTCTTTAATTACTGTAAACATCTATACTATACCAACACTTTTTGCGCAAAGTTAGTTAAAGTCAATGTGGTTTGTTAATTTTTTGTGAACATACAAAATTGAAAATAAGCCCCCACCCAACAATGATTGTCGAGTGAGGGCTTATTGCTATGGGGTTACGGTTTTACTTTAGGTTTCAGAACCATCGTTTTCGTTGTTGCTGTCCTCTTTGTTGTCGTCATTGCGCTTTTTCTTAAAGACGACAAATCCGATAGCACCAATTACGATGATTGCGATTCCTGACATCACGCCGACAGGCACGGTGTCTTCAGGATAGACTGTAACTCCAGAAGCTTGAGCAGTTTCAGAGGTTGCGGTTTCTTCCGTACCAACACCGTTCGTTGTAGTACCCGTGCGCGGGATAGAAGTGATTCCGCTAATAGCAGCAGCCGCCTTGGAAATCACTGTCTCCATATATACGCCGGGTCTTCCGGGAACATTCGGCTTGTTGGGGTTATCCTTCGGCACATGGTTCGGTTCCGGCGTGGCAGAAGGTTTCGGGTCTGGATTGTGGTCCGGAGTCGGGAACAGAGGATTACCGTCCAGCTTACTTACGACTTCATTGGTTTTGCCCGGAATCGTAGGTGTCTTTTCAGGAGGATTGTTCTCCCCTGTCTGGTCTTCCGGCTGATAGGTGTAGCTTGCTGCATTGATAATCAGCTTGTCTACTTGCGTAGTGCTGCCAATCTTTACAACGAGCTGAACCTCTTTACTCTCTCCTACCGCGAGGTTGCCAATGTCCCAAGTCACCATATCGGAATCGAAGTCAAACACACCGTTATCGGATGCGCTTACAAACTTGCTGTGTCCCGGAATCGGGTCTTTCAGCACGATATTCGTAGCTCCGATTTCGCCGTTGTTGGTAAGTGTAATCGTATAGGTCAGTTCTTCACCAGCAGATACTTTATCGCCGGACTTCTTCCCTTCGATTGCTTTTACACCAACAAGGCGAGGTTCTTTTACGATGTTGTAGGTGCTGTTCGACTCAATCAGAGCTTCTCCGTTCGGATATACGCGGTCACCTTTCTTGTGCTCGATGGTCGTTCCATCCGGCAAGGTTTCCGTGACATCTTCATCGTAGAGCTTGTACTCTTTCTCCAAGTCAAGCAGCGTTGCCTTGTTCTCGAATACCTTAGAGGTTTCATACGCTGCGGTAGTCGGGTCATCCGACGTTACGGGAGCGTAGACACGGAACTTGATAGTAACCACTTCATTCGGAGCGAGCTTATCGAACGTCCAAATCAGAGAGTTGGTAGCATCACGCTTAAAGGATTTCAGCTTCGCGGTAGAGCCGTCGCTGAAATGGATGCTCGTGCTCTTCTTGATGTATGTCGTACCATCCGGCAACGGGTCAGTTACGACAACTTCACCGGAAGAACCATACGCATCCGAGGCACTGTTCTTAAAGCTCAGTGTGTACTCCAGCGTCTGATGGATGTTCGTGACAATGGGTTCATCTTCACTGCCTGTCTGTGCAGCACCAACATTGTTGTCAGCATCTACCAGAGCGACAGTCTTTACAAAGTCTCCGAGGTCATTCTTTGAAACATAATGCTCTGTCGGAGGAGTCTTCGGCAGGTCTGGTGTCTCAGGAATAACTGGAATATCGACCTCATTGGAAGGAACATCTACATCGGGTGTAATTGGCTCGTCTGGGTCAATACCATGTCCCGGATTGTTCGGGTCTTCCGGATTGCCGGGAATCGTAGCTTTGGCAATGTTCTTGATAAGTTTGTCGTTGGCAGAAACGATATAACTATAGTCGATACTTACTGTTTCTCCAACAGCAAGTGAGGAGATAGTCCAACTGTAGTTTCCGTTGTTTGTATAACCAACACCATTTATCGGGATGAATTTGCCTTTTCCGTTAGAGGTATCTGTTACCTTGACATTGGACAGATTCACATTGCCAATATTCTTGACGCTTAACGTGTAGACGATACTGTCTCCAATATAGGCACTGCTATGGTCAGCGGACTTTACAATGGAGATGGATTTATCAATCGCTCCAACAGGGACATCCACAGGATTCGATGGGACAGTCTTCTCTGGGTCGTCATGGTTTGCTGGGTCGTTGCTGGGAATCGTAACCGTAGCGACGTTATGAAGAACCGTGTTGTCGTCATCTTTCACAACTTTATAAGTGAAAGTAATCGCTTGTACTTCTCCAACAGCAAGAGATTTGATTATCCAAGTGTTATCAGCAAAGGACACATTTCCATCGGTTGTTGCGTTTTGCATCTCGCCTTTTCCTGTAAATGGAGCGGCTTCTGTTTTTTCTTTAACAACAACATCGTGAAGGTCCACATTACCTGTGTTCGTTACATTCAACGTATAGGTAATTGTATCTCCTACTTTCGCTGTGTTTTTATCTGCTGCCTTTGTAATAGATACACGCTTCAGTATGTTCTCAGTAGCGGGAAGAATTTCAGCGATATTGTTTACAACGCGCATGCCAGAACCAGCAAAATCATCCGCTGCTACTGTGTATTTGATTGTTGTTGTTCCTGCTTTGAATGGACCGTAAACAGAAATATTGTTGTTACTATCAATAGACAGTTCCTTTGCAACGGTCTGCTCGTTGTCGTTATCGTGTTTCACAACGATATCGGATACCAAAGTCATATGACGTGGCAAATAGTCGGATACTACAATATCCGAACGGTCCATTGCTGTTGTAATTACCACTGTATATGTTAAAGATTGTCCCGGAGTAAGAACAGTGTTGTTAGGTTTGTTTGCTGTTTTCACGATGGACAATGGCGATACAAGTCCGCTGTCGATGTTCCCATTACTATAAGTTTCATCGCTGTTTACAGTTTCAAATTGCGGAATGGATACAGTCGCTGACGTTGAATCAAGTTTGCCTGTAATAAAGGTCTTATTGTCCTTTGTATCACTGTTCTTTGAAGAATCTACCCCAAAAGCATGGTAAACAGTTGACGAAAGTTCTCTCCACGCAAGTGTTTGGTTATCACTTCCATCAAATACGATATCGTATGTACCAGACTTCAAGTGTTCAAACTTGTAGCCAATAGCAATAGTCCCATCCGGCATTGTAGTTTCGGATGTCAAAACAGGAGAAACTGTATTTCCATAAACGTCTTTTGGCAGAACAGGAAGGATTCCATTCGTCGAAAGTGTAACTTTGATGTTTTCGAGAATAGTATCTGTATCGGCACGTTCTCCATCTTCATTTGCGTCAATGAAGGCAATACCGTATACAGTGCGGTTTGCTACCAGACCAGCATTGACTTCTTCATCAGTAGATGTTTCAGTCATTGTGACGTCAGCATCTGCTTTTTCGAGGATGCCGTCATCATTCGGTGTGCCGGTAGCCTTGTTGTCGTTCTGCTTTGGCGACACTTCGAAGTGGTCAATAATCGTATCACCGTTCTTTACAGTAATAACGAAATCTCCGTTCGGTACGAGGCTAAAGCTGTAATCGCCGTTTTCATCGGTAGTTACATCCTTGATTTTGTTGCCGTACAGGTCATTGACAGGAGAGCCGTCTTTGTTGGTGATAGATACTGTGACATTCGGAATCGGAGTTTCGTCTTTGCCGATAGTTCCATCGCCATTTTCATCGAGCCAGACTTTACCGTTTACACCATGTTGAATGTAGAAGCCAAAGTCGATGTGCTCGAATTTCAGTGATGACTTATCGGTGATGTTGCCCGTGAAATCGAATGTCTGTGCGGAGATATAGTCCGCGTAGGTTGCACCCTCCGGTGCAGCATCAAAGTCCGCATCGAAGTTACTCACCTTCGGGTCGTTGCTTGGCGCGGATTTACCCATCCACTTCTGTACTGCCTTGTAGTTAGATACAGGCTGCAGCGTGGATTTGAAAACAGCTACGCGATAAATACCGTTCGGCAGGTCAATGAAAGAATACT
>ERZ1026880.51-NODE-51-length-66049-cov-149.846683_pt1 | contig 66049 bp, 105 predicted proteins | sample MGYA00380170_ERZ1026880 | MGnify/ENA primary metagenome ERZ1026880 (study PRJEB33269, sample SAMEA4719806) | human gut metagenome | biome: human-associated habitat; feature: organic feature; material: feces | place: Cameroon | collected 2013-10 ...
CTATTGGAGTTATCCAAATGTTCAGCATACGCTTCCCTCAGAACCTCAAGAACATTGTTATATGTGATTTCCGGCACGTCTGTGTATAAAATCTTGCGTCCGTAATGCATTTTGCATCTCCTGTTTTCTGTAATAAAAAAGCAACCGCATTTCTGCGATTGCTCTGTATTAACTCGTCACTATTTCTTTTATCTTATTCTCAATCCAAATCTTCGTATCAGCCGCATAACTAGCACCCATCCAAGCATCCGCATCATTAGAAATAATTGTGGTTGGTTTGTTTGTATGAATAGCCTTATATGCCTGTATTTGTTCTTCTGATAAGTCGGTTTCAATCGGGGTATCCAGATATGTCATGACTTTAAGTGGATGTTCTGCAAGGTGGGCTTTCCAGTTGGATAGTGCATTTTCATCCAAAAAATCGCCAAAAATAATTAACATCGAATTATTATTACCAATACGCAGCCCACTTTTTGCAGAAACATTACTCGTTATATATTGATTACAAAATCCACTTCTATTAAACGTTGTAATAGGTAAACAATCACAATACACATACTCACTATCTTTATACCACTTTTCATCCTCGCTCCCATCAAACTCTGCCTGCCAAACCCTCTGGATATATTTGCCTCTCGCAAAGTCAATCTCGTCCGCAATCCATGCCTGTCCGTTTGCGTCTGTGTAGGTTATTCCAGATGTGCCTAACGGTACTGGGATTGCAGGGAGACCTGTTGGTGTTGTGATTGGGAGGGATTGTGATTGTTTGTATGGTTCGTAAACAGTGGCTTCCGTGCTTTTTTCCAACTGTATTTCTGAAAATTCAACGGAATTACCTCTTGTACCACCTGCGATTCCAGCATATACATATATCGCATTAAATTTTTCATTAGTTGCAACACTAATTTTTCCATCAACAATATTTGCGTCATATTTAATATTGGATTTAATATTGGAATTTTCAAAAATAAAAATAACAGAGATTTTACTAACATTTCCAACAAGTACATTAATATTGCTTGAAAAACAATAACCACCTTCTAACTCAGCCCCGTCGTATACGACTCTGTATTTATAATTGTCTGTGTCTGCACCACTGTTTGGTGCTACTAATGTAAAAGTTGGTACGTTGATAAGATTCTTCCCCGTCACTCCCACTTCAATATTTTTCTGATATAATGCGGGTACTCCACCGGTATATGGTTCGTAGGAAGTGGCTTCCGAACCTTCTTCTAATTGGATTTCTGAAACAACATTTTCTTTTTCAGTTGCTTCGTTATTATAAAACGCTATCTTATCGTTCACTTGCTCTTCCGTTGGTACAAATGCTTTTCCAAAATTAAAATCTGCATTTGTATTCACTAAATGTATAGTTCTTAAAGCTTCTGGATTTGATGTTTTTGCACTCAAAACATATGTATCCCCTGCTTTAATGCCCGGGCATAATTCTTTTAAAGAATTGTAATAACCAACATTATTTGTCTTTGCTGGAATAGTTATGGTTTTACCCTTTGTGTTCAAGCCATAATTGACATTTAGTTTAGAAAAATCAAACAAATTCTTCCCCGTACTCAGCACATACCCTACACTTTGTATCTCCTGTGGATAGTCTGGGGACGTGGATGGCTTGCCGCCTGTGTATGGTTCGTATGGTAACACAGTGTCGCCAATATTAATCATCATTTTGTCAAGTTCTATATCAACCGTAACATTTGCTCTGATTTTAAATTTTACATCAACAACACCTGTTAATGTGGATTTCCAAACATATGTATTTGATTTATTTGCATTAATTTTTCCTAAAACAACAACACCGCCAACTTCAATATATGTTTCGATATCTGAATTTTCAAAGGAAAAGAAACCACTGAAAATAACTTTCTGCCCTTCCGTTACATTGAAATTTCCTAAAATGACATATAATGCAGAACTTTCATTGTTTGTTCCGCTCACATGTATCGTTCCATTATTTCTTACATCAAACGTAATTCCTTTTACTGTTTCTGATTTTTTTGTAAGATTAAATAAATTTGCCCCAGTTGTTGTTTTCTGCCAACTCTTTCCATATACATTCATTCCCTGTAAACGCATTCCATCTGCACTATCATTAACAGTGATTTCTTTGCCGCTTGTAGCTTCTTCTACGATTGCAGGGGCTTTCATATGCATAAGGTCGTTTAAATCGTTTACAGAGGTATTTAACGCTGTATAATCCTCTGGAATTGTTGCTAATGTTGCAGTACCTTTATTTTCTACTGCCTGTATTTGTTTTGTTCCTTCTGATTCTATTAAGTTCTTTTGATTTGTTCCTGTATTTTCTAAAAGGGATTTTTTTTCATTTGTTAATGTTGTGATTTCACTTTTCTTTATTTCTGCTTTTGCATTTAATTCTGTAATAAGTTGAGTATAAAGGTCAGAAGCCTGTTGCTGTTCATTCTCAGACATACCTGTTTGCAGACCAATTAGTGATTTTCCCGTGGCAATCGTGGTACTCCATCTGTTTTGAAGTGTTCCATCGCTTAATGTTCTGGTCGCAGCAACGACAAAAGATACCTGCCCGACATATCGAGTTACTTTTTCCGTCAGTTCCCAGCTGAATGTTACATATCCGTCCCCAGTATCTTCCAAATCCTGCACATGGTAAGCATCCCTGTTTTCCTCATCTGAACCGCCTGCGTTTTGGAAAATCACATAAATTTCTAGTTCCGAAAGGTCGATGTTGTTGCCAACAATCTTCGGACAACGGAAATACTTTCTTTCTGCCCTTTGGTCTGCTTCTACGCCAAAGATAATCTCAGAATCCGGAATCAATACCGTTCTTGTCTCTGGGTCAATTTCCAATATGTCATTTACTGGCTCTATGGCACTTGTCTCATTCTCTGCCTGGTCTAACAGTTCTTCAATACTTGGCATTGTTCCACCACCTTTATACTTGGTCTATGAAAATCTTATTCGTAGCGATCAGCTGATTTTTCTTTTTCCCATAAACAGAAATGTTAAAAAATTCCCCTTGAGTGATTTCAAGAGGAACCGCAACTTTTCCATTAATCAACCTATTTACTTCTACTCCATTACCGCTTCTCATGGTCACTGCCTTTGCCATTCCAGTCCATTCATAATTAAAACTGAAAACAAGATTCAGCCAGTTGTCCGTTCCTTTTGCGATTCCAGAAAAATCGCAGTTTGGGTCTTTTTCGATTGTCTGTCCTTTGACTTTAAATCTCAAATCTCTCATTCGGACACCGCCTAATAAAATCTCATTCCGCTGCTACACACCCGGTGTGCTAACGGTTTCATTTCTGTTTCGTCTTTGTCTATGTGGTAAATTACTCGTTTCTGGCATTTCCCGCACTTGAAAACAAGGTCTATTGTAGATTTTCCATCATGTGTGCCGCACTTTCTTCCGCACTGTGGGCAATAAATGGTTTTTGTTTCCATATCTTTATTTCCTTTACATAGCAAAAAGCACCGCCGGGGGAGCGATGCTTTTCTGGGGGATAATTGTTCAAGAAAGATTTTTACATTTTCTTCATTTTCTATTATAACTGTCAACTTTTTAAACATCAATATGACAGGCTATGTCATTTACTGCCATTCACTGTCATTTACTGCCAACTTGCAAATATTCATATCCGAACAACCGTTCAAACTCTTGCAATGCCCGTCCGTGGATTCGGAACACCTGTCTTATGCTCCATCCGGTCTTATCTGCAATTTCATCAAAACTATGTCCGAACACATATTTCAAAGACAGAATATCGTAATAATCAGAGTTTTCCATGCTGTCAATCTGGTTGATGATATGGTTTCTTTTTGCCAGAAATCTATCAACAAGTCTGTCAGTCTCAGATTCTAAATCCACAATCTTTGACACAGCATTCCCAAGTTTATCTTGATCTGGGGAAGATTGTACCCGTTCTTTTTCTCCGCCAGATGCCGTTACCCCATATGCCATTGTTTTTAGCTGATAAATCTCCGCAAGCTTGTTTTGAATCATTTTCTCCATCCGTGAGATTTGTTTAAGATATTGTTTTGTTTCCAATATTGTCTCCTATTCCAATAAATCAAGGTCGATGTATTTCAAAGATTCAGTATACTTTTGGCTATAAAGCCAGCTCGTAAGTGGATTATATGTACAATACTTTTCTTTTTCTACGTTCATATTCCACTCAGCTACATTTTGGATTACTGTTGCTTTAGAAACATCCCCGTAATCGCTATTAATAACCTCTACCTGTTTGATAAGTGCATTATACTTTGTTTCTGCTTTAGCAATATTTATTTCTGTGGTAGCATGACTTGCGATAATAAGTGCCACACAGATAAGTGTCGCAATAATCCCATACAAAGAAGTAGCTATTGCCGCTATTCCTAAATTGTCATACCACGTTTCTGTAAAACCGTCTGGTTCTTTTATTTTTAGTATCACAAAAAATACTATTCCAAGGACAAATGCAGTAAGGCTTATAATTGTAATAATCATACTACTTCTCCTTTGCCACTCACTCTGTTGATAAAACTTTTTGGAATAAAGTCGTAGCTGACATTCACATATACCGCTTGCTCAATTTCCGTTGGGTGGCAGGTTAAATACAAGTCTCTGCTATACGCCGGCATTCCCTCAACGATTTTTTCTGCATTATCAATCAGTGACTGTCCGCAATCTTTAATGTTTTGTACAATATCCATTTTCATAATTATAATCCCTCTTTTTTTAATTTCTGCTCAATATACTAATATTGATAAGATCAGCATCAGCGATAGATTTCGGAATCACGCCAAATATTTTCCACGAAACAACGCTATGATATTGTATCGGCAACTCCCATGCCATTCCAATCCATACACGAGGAGACATCCGTTCTTCATCATATTCCCAAATTGCAACTCTTTGATTATGCGAAAATATAACGCCTACCGCATCGGACAAGGGCATTTTTCTTTTTTTGAATAATTTAAAATATTTTTTCATAAATATATTCTCTCCTTTTTACCAGGCAAATGAAATCATCCACAATATTGTTCCCAAATATACCGATGACCACACAATCGTACGGCAAACATCTTTCTTCCGTGCATGTTCATTTGCCTTTGCAATGCTAACCAGTATGCAAAATGCCAGAGCCACTATTTCTATAATTTTAAAAATAATCACTAGTGTACCTCCTGTTAAATCGGGCTTTGAATAATCCTTGCCTGTTTTGATTTTTTTCCAAAAATCATTGCAAGCTGCGACAGACTATCTGGTGCATCGTCATGAGCATTCTTTCCCTCAGACGTATACATTTCCAATTCATTCATTGCATCTTGGTACATTTTTGATCGCTTGTATGCAACATTTGATGATTCTACACCAAGATACCTGTTCTCAATGATAAATGAAAATCTTTCCTTAATGCTGTCAGAAAATCCCTTGATTTTCTCTGCCTTTGGCATTTTAACAGGTGCATAATACGGTACAATATGACAAAACATAATCCCCCTCCTGTTCATTTCCTGCCGAATGCTGTCGGAAAGAAGTTTACCTCCTGCATTCTGCTCAATGTGCAGTTCTGTAATGTAATGTTTCTCGACTGCATCGACAATCAAAGGCACTGTAACCGCCTGTGTTCCCTTTTTAAATACCCAGTCAATGATAAACTTGTCTTTATTACCAAAATCCATGCAGACTGGCATTGAGAGGCTATCTGCACCTCCAAAAGCTGGGTCGCATACGGCTATTACCCTACGTTCTTTGTCTTCCAGATTTTCTGGTATATTTCCATCAAAATACCGCAGTTCGTTTCCGGGAAACAACAAGCCCTCTCGAACATACGGCTGTTGTTGGAATTTTGCCATCCACTCAGCCCGGTCAAGTTTTTCTCTCATATCCCGGTAATAAGCTGTAGAAAACCCGTTTATCTCATAATCAAAATTGCTCTCGTCATTTTCATCAAGTGCAGGGATTTTCCGAAACCTGTATTCTGGATTTCCCTCATACTGGACACGCATCCTTTCCAATGGGTCAAGCACATTCCACAACGTACCTACCATTAGTTCCCGTGCCCCGTCATTCTTACGGTCATCCATCTTGTTCAGATATTCTTGATATGTATTTTCCATTCGGACAGGACTTAAGGAATGCTCACGATCACGAATCAAGTCATCCACATATAAATAACCGTCTTTTGATACATCGACAGCTCCCGTCCACGTTCCATCAATACCACGACAGGTTACAGTTGCGAATCTATCCGGGGTTCCCAAAGTAATCGTAAATTCGTCAGCACTCTTATCTGTGACGATTGCCTTTCTTTCATACTTTTGATGCCAGAAATAATACATCTCTGCAAATGTATATTCCTCCGATGTAATGAGGTTCATTAACTCCTTGTAGAACCCTTTTGCAAGGATTCCAGAGTGTCCGCCCATAGCATTATGGCTATTTGGTCTCCGCATAGCTATCCATGCAAGGAAGAAAATACATGTACTGGACTTTCCTGTTCTTGGTGGCATGGAAAGCCCATAAAACTTAATTTTTCTGTTTTCTAGGTCTTCTAAATCTTCTGTTACAATATGAAGAGTCTTTCTTCTCGGATAATAAAACCGCTTTTTCCAGTTCCGTTTTTTCTCCATGTAAAACATAAAACTTTCCAGTTTATGATAGCTTTCCAGTTTCAATGTCTCGTAGTATTTTTCAATCAGCGTAACATTTTCTATGTCGTTATCCTGAGCATAGTGTTCAAGATCCCAAAAACCAACGCCAGACACATCTTTACTTTTCTGGTCTATCAGCGTTTTGATTCTTTCAGTGATTTTTAGACCGTATTCAATATCTGATTCCGTTTTGATTGCCACAGTAGCAGCCTTTACATAGTTTTCGATTACTTCCTCAGTAATACCGTATTTTTCAATGTAATCTTCATAGCTTTTTACTACGGCAATTAGATTTTCACTTGCCAAAAAGAAAAGCACCTCCGCAAAAAGCAGAAGTGCCTTGACCTCTGCCTATAATTTTTCTAGGGTAGCGACTAACTCCATTTGTTAGCCGGTAAAATATATTGTTAGATTGTTGGCATTGCATCACAGCAAACCGGATGTAATTTGTTTATAAGTGCATTATAATCATCAATTACATACCTTACCGGAATCGTATATGCTTTAATGCCATATTTATTTGCTGTTTCCATTTCAATGCAACAGCCGTTCCAATCGTAGCTCTCGCATATTCCCATGAACACATCAGCCTGTGCCAGCTTCTTAAGGCTCTCGCCTAAATACCATACTGCTTCTTTACTATCTTTAGGCGGGTTATCCTCGATGTAGCTGTCGATAAGCTCTAATTCCTCGCCCTCGTATATTTCAGCAATCTTTTTCATTTTCTGAATACTTGCTTTTATTTCTTCCTCTGTTCTGCCTTTCATCGGCACGCTTACAAATAATTTTTTCATTTTTTTCTGCCTCATTTTATATTTTATCAACTTTTATTTTCATTGGTAGCGGCTGTAATCAGTTTGTAACTGGTAATTGTTTTTATTCGTTTGCTTTGAAATTGTAAATCGGTTTTATAATGTCAACTATTTCAACAGTGTCTTTTATATTTCCAATTATTTCATCCATTGTTTTATATGCCATAGGGCTTTCATCAATCGTAGAAGCGTTTACTGAAGTAGTAAATATTCCGTCCATTGACTTTTTATATTCTTCCAAAGAAACGCTTTCTTTTGCTTTCGACCTGCTCATTATCCGACCGGCTCCATGCGGCGCCGAATAATTCCATTCTTCATTTCCTTTACCAATTCCCAAAATGCAACCGTCACGCATATTTATTGGTATCAGTACTTTTTCCCCTGTTTTTGCATAAATAGCTCCTTTGCGAACAATATTGGTTCCGTGTTCGATGTAATTGTGGATAGTTTGAAACGCATCAAAAACATCCCATCCCATGTTTTCGCATATTACATTTCGCATCATTTCTCTGTTGATCTCCGCAAACCTCTGACAAAGTTTCATATCGTGCAAATACATTTCTCTATGTTCCCCAACAAGATATGATAACTCTCTAGGGGTTTTAGTTGTGTTCCTTTTGTAGGACTGCTTTAATTCTTTGATAGCCTTGCTGATTTCTTTTTCTCTTCCGCACTTTTTGTATTCAGAAATTATTTTCTCACAATCATGTTCGAAGTTTGACTTGCTAGGAATATCGTCAATCGCCATTTTCTGATAAATTTCAGCAACCTGTTTTCCAATATTGCGGCTTCCAGAATGTATAACAAGATATTTATTGCCATTGCCAGCTCTGTCAACTTCAATAAAATGATTTCCACCGCCTAATGTTCCGCAACTTCTTTTTAACCAATCTATATTTCTCAATTGTTTCTTGCAATACATTTTTTCAATAATATCGGCAGCGACAAATATGTTTTCTGTTTCATGTACATTTCTACCACTCGGAACATATTTTCTGATGGTATCATCTAATTTTTCAAAATCAACATCAATATCTCCCAAGTTTGAAGTAAGCATTCCGCATCCTATGTCCGCTCCAACAATGTTCGGTATTACTTTTTCTCCTAAATCAGCAGTAAATCCTATAACACACCCTGTTCCTGCATGAACATCTGGCATAATTCTTATCTTACAATCCGAAAATGCTGGCTGTTTTACAAGCGTATATATCTGATCTAATGCTTCCTGTTCTATATTTTCTGTAAATATTTTCAAATCAGCCATAATATGTTCCCCTTTTCGCTGATAATCAGCAATTTAATTCCACTGCCATTCCATTTCCTCTTCGCTAAGATATTTATGCCTCACTCTATACCTGTCAATATCTTCTTCCGCAAATGTAATTATACTGTTTGCAAGTCTTACATAAACTTCGTATTCGTATTTTCCGTCTGATTTTTCCCATGTTTTGCAGATAACCCCTATGTCCGACTTGTTTACAACAACAATATCTCCAAAAAGAAATCTAGGTTTATTCATCTTTGTTGTCCTCCACAATTCCATCATATAATTTAACTGTTCCATCTGAATTATAGATAGGTGTGATTCCAAATTGATTACTGCTTCGTTTAAAAAAATACATTACTTTTGTATTTTTGTCATAGGCAACTTCAGTATTACATCCATTGTCTTTATAAATTGTTACTAAGTCTATATATTTATTTCCAAGGATGCTACTGTCAGGCTCAATATCGCCTTTTGTACATCCGGTCATTCCTAAGCACAATGTCAATCCTAATACAACTGCTAAAATTTTCTTCTTCATAATAATTCCTTTTTGTTGATAATAAGTAATTAAATTATTTCTCCACAATTCCATCAATTATTGCTCTTTCAAGCAATTCTACAACGCTTATATTTGTCTTGTTCGGCATTTGTTTGTATAATTCAATGAACTGTTTCTTGGTTAGTGGCTTTGGTATATCAATTTTGCAAACATGCCCCATTCCGTTTATGTAATGTTTGTATTCGTCTAAAAAATTGGTTATTTCAATTAAATATTCTTCACATTCTTTGAAATATTTACATTTGTCACACTTGGTATATTTTTCAATATATTTTTGCGGTTTGTATTGTTCAAAGTCTTTACACTTATAGTCAAGCGATGTATAATTCCCTTTTTGACATTCATAAACCGGATATTCTTCTCCTGTTTCTTCGTCAAAAACGAAATCTTCATCACAATATTTGCAAGTTGAACAATCTTTTACATCACTCATTCCTCATAAATCTCATCGTTTCATCAATTATTTTAGAACCCCTAGCAGAAGTCATTTCAATATGGCTTTGTGGCAGTCTGCCAAAATTTTCCAAAGCATATTTTTCTACCGCTTCTCTTGAAATGTCTATGCCAAAATTTCTCAATGTTTCTTTAATCATCTTCTACCAGCTTTCTACCGCACATAGGACAGTAATTGATTTTTTTAACCAATCCGTTACTACCAGCTCCGTGAACGTCGTATCCAAATGCAATAATTTTGTTCGGATATTGTATTGTAATTCCATAATCGTTCGTCTTTCCAATTGCCAAAGGTTTTCCTTTTTCACAAAATTCACACATACGCACACCTCACATTACAAAATATCCAATTCTTGATACACCTTTAAAATCTTTGGAAACTGAATTGCAATCCAATCAACCATTGTTTCTTCATGTCCAAACTTCTGACAATGTTCAAAATTTGACTGCAACCCGCTTTCCGCTAAAAAGGCATGGATTATTTCGTGCCGCAATTGTTTTTTCATAAGCTGTTCAAAGTTGCCGACATTGTTACAGTTGTCTTTTCTGATAAGAATTTTCTTTGACGTATAGTCGCAATAGCCGTCGTAATCTTCATCATGCATTTTTTTCTTGATTATTTCATATTCAGTTCCCAAAATATCAATGGTCATAAGTTTTCAAATCCTCGTAAAAATATCTAAATCATAGTTATCTCTGATATGGTCAACAACTTCTTGTAATTTACCCTTTACAAATTCATCATTGGCAATATCTGGGTGTGCATAAAATGTACAGCTATCTTTCTTCCCTTGTGCTTTATACTTGCAGTAATTAAACATCATTGTGAAAAGTGGTATTTTTGTCAGGTTCTTTGTCCTATGCTTTATCCAACAATTAATAATTCTCTTAATCATCATTCTTCCCCCATAAATTGTCTGGTAATTCCTCGCCGCCATAAATCTTGTTAGCATATTTGAGAAATGTCGGCACGCTACAGCCTGCTATCTTTGACGCTTTTTCCTGTGAAATCTGCCCCGATATGTATAGGTTCATCGCTTCGTAAAATTTTTCTTTGTTGATTGGTCTTACCCCATGTGCCATGATAAATCCTCCTTAATCAATAATTTCTTGACACTCCCCACAGCTAAGACTGCACCAAGCGCAGATAATAGGATTCGAACCTATACACCATTTTCAGGCTACTGTCTGTTTAGCAAACAGATTCCTTGCCATTAGGATTATATCTGCGTATCGTAAATTGCGTACTATTCCGGCGGTACGCAAGCGCCGTTCATGAAAGGTTTACCCTATGGGGAATAAGAATCACACCACCAATTAAGGTGGAGTCGGAACACAAGGAATCGAACCTTGGACTCGCAGGATATAAGCCTACAGCTCTACCGCTGAGCTATGTTCCGATACTGCATATGCTTGAAAACAAAAAAGCGAAATAGCATGATACATATATCAAATGAGGTGTTAGTTTTACATATGCAGTATATAAAAAGAGTGACAATCTTATGTCCGGCTATCTGCCGGAAAGCCCATCGAGCCTTGTGGCGGCTCTTTGATCAGCATTCCGCTAATGGGCTAATTAGGAGAATAACTTGATAAAACCAAAGTGTATAAAAATGACACTCTCTCCAATTTTCATTGGCAAACTGGGCTAGTTGGATTCGAACCAACGAATACAGCAGTCAAAGTGCTGTGCCTTACCGCTTGGCGATAGCCCACTGTTTTTACCCGCTTCTGAACATTTCTAATAGCCAATCATGGGCTTTTGTGTGGTACAGGCATTCCCCTCTACCGGTTTCCATTTTGCAATCCTTACAAGGTGTTTTCTTGCAATGTTCAACTATCTTTTCGTGAATGTCATTAAATTGTAATTCCATATTTTATCCTAATATTTCTTGCTGTTTTTATATACCAGTCAGCTTTTTTCTGGTCTAGTTCGCTGGTTCCTTTGCTGTCAGCACGGTACCGATATTTCCAGGCGTTGCATCTGCAAAAGTTAAATACTGCTTCTGCGCCAAATACTGTCATCATTTCGTCAATGCATTGCATTTCATGTGCTTTGTAATGTGGCGGATTATTAACAAGACAGTTCTGGCATACCTGCATGCCCTCTGGAATTATATCTCCGCATGAAACACATCTATTCTCACTCATTCCGTTTCTCCTTATGTTTTATCTGGCAATCAAGCATTTTCGCCAGATTTGATCGCTGCTGTTTTATCCCGTGTCCCTGCTTGAATAGTTCGCAGTTTAAAACAGATCCGCAATATTGACATTCGTCTTTAATTTCTTTTCCGCCGATACGCATTAGATATCTCCTGCTTTTCTATGCTGAGATTTCTCTGTATCAAATCCATCCGGATATCTTTCCCACAACTTTTTGTTATTTGTAATAGCGATATCCTCAAGTGTCAAATCCATTGATTCAGCAATCAGTGCTAGATAATACAGAACGTCTCCGCACTCCTTGATGTAATGTTCTCTGTCATACGGATGTCCTTGGAATAGCTGCTTCTTCATCAGGTCTGCAAGTTCTCCTGCTTCTCCGGCAGCACCCAGCACTCCGTTCATCAACATATTTTCTTTATTTGCCTTGCATACATCGCTTGCGGTTCTTAATGCACCTTTTTGATATTCTTCAAATGTCATCTTTTCTGTCTCCTTAATGCTTTGATTATTTGATATACCTGTACAATAGCCAGTGATGCACAGGCTAGTGTGTGTATTATGTCTTTCATTTTGATTTATGCTAACGGCAGAGAAATCGTTAAGGCTTACGACTTTCAGGTGTACATCCCTATCTCTGCCAGTTATGCCTTTTTTATTTTTTTTGATTTTTTTAATTTCTGCTATCTATACAATCCATAACCTCATCAAAGTTATCGGTGTTTACTTGGAAGTTTTTAGCTGTAATAAATTTCTTCTGTCCCGTCTTTGTATATTATCTTCGCTATCCAGTCATGTTCGTGATTAGCTCTTTTACACTTTTCTGTGTTCAGCATATCTATTCTGTTCTTTATGGTTTTTATTCCATGATCGGACAGATATTGCTTATAAAACCACATATCAGAAAGTTTATTTCCAGAGGAAAGTTTTAACAGATTCCTGCATTCTCTCATTCCGATATCCCCGTGTGTATATCTAAACATCACATTCTCAAAATTCTCTGGTGCAGGTTTTCTTTTCCTCCCGGTTTTTTCTTTTCTACAAACAGTCCTTATGTTTTTCATATCATGCACAGATTTATGACACCTATAGCACAGAGGAACTATGTTTGAAATATTATTTGTTCCACCTAGTCTTAGAGGAACTATGTGATGATATTCGATAGATATTGAACTTCCACAGTTGTAACATTTATTTCCAAGTTCCTGTTTAAGCCTATTTTTAAATGCGGGATTGTTATATTCAGTTCTTAGTGCTTGATATAAATTATCTTCTGTTATCATCTTGACCTTTTTGGTTTTTATAAATTTAAGGGGCTTAGTTGGCATGTTCTTCGGATCATGTATAACCCCCCTACCCTTTGTAAACGTCTATTCGCTTAAACTATTCACTAAACAATTCTTTTGCGCAATGTTTAGCTGCCATTTTCCGAAAACCCAGTGTTTTCAAGGCTTTCCGGCTCTCTGCTCTTTTCCGTCACGTCAATGGCTTCAATTTCCTTTGTGCAATTTGACGGAAAAACCTGATTTTCTGCCCCATTTTGTTCAATTCCTGCGACTGGTGGGGCTATTCGGGGCAGCTGATCCGCCGTGATCGCTTGTCTCTGCCGGTTGCTGTCTGCCGTGTATGGGGAGGCCCACCCATGCCGCCTATTCAGAATCGCAATGACGCCGACCGGATTCTTGGATCCAGTAGCCAGCTTATCACTCAATGATTCTTCGTTAAAACGTAAGATTTTTTCGTAAATTCCTGTTCCCGCACTGCTTAGCACTCTATTAGTCTTGTAACCCCATTCTGTGATTATGTCATAGTCAATCCCAGTAAGATTACTAAATCCCATTAAAGATATCTCTTTGTCATACAAAAAGCATTGATCTATATATATATCACATATATCCGACAATAAAGCATAATTAAACATGTTATAGTTGCTCTTTATTGGGTTATTTGAATTGTATATATTATCATGCATTTTCAAACAACTTTTATCTGGAAATACATTTTTTCTAACAAATCTGAGACAGCTATTCCAGCGGGCTTGGGACTCTTTAACAAGATCCTCGATCCCGTACGCCTCGCAGAAAAGCTGGATATGCATAGCTATTTTATTTTCATAAAAATCAGCGTCCACTTCTTCTACCTGCTTATTTCTTTCCTGATCTGCCATCTGCTGCACCTCCTTGATCTGTTTGTTAGAATAAAAAAGACACCCATTAATCAACTATATTTTTAATAGTTGGTTAATGGACGTCTACGTTAAAAAGTCAATGAATCGTTCCGGCTCTTATCCGCTTCGCTTTATGTCCTTGCATCCGGTCTTTAAGGACAGCGACTAAATTTATTTGACTTAATCATAAACACTTAGATTTTGTTTGTCAATATATATTTTTAATAGCCAGGTTTCTGAAGCTTATAAGACAATGCCCCTTGTATGGGGCATATATGGGGCATGTATGCCCCTTGTATGCATCTGTTTCTGATATATATATTACAGTATATTATTTTTTTCTGTATATTTTAATTAATACAGTAAATACTTTTATTTACAGAATAAATATAATTTACTCTGTATATTAAAGCCTTAATATATTATATAAAAAATATATACTCTGTATATTACTGCTTTAATTTATTTTAATTAAATTATTTACTATAGAGTTTATAAAAATAGTTATTTGATTGTAAAAAAATAACAGGGCTTTTACACCCTGTTAAAAATCTACACCTCCTCATATTTTGACTCAATCAACTCGATGTCCCGATTGATCGAGTCCCAGAGCTGCCCAGCTCTCAAATCATAGTTTGAGCCGTGGCTGGGTAGCCCCTCTTTTTCGCAGTCGGCCGCGATCTGCTCGCAACCCTCTTTATATTCTTTGTACAGGTCTTTAATGGCCTGTGCGTCTTCGACGCTGTAGTTAGCGCCAATATAGTCCAAATATTCTTTTTTCATTTTTATTCCCCCTTTTATTTTACTTGTTTGGGGCGGTTACCCGCCCCGGTGTTTCCGTTCTACTTTGTCGGCTTGTATTCTTCTTTTCCGGTCTCGATGAAAAGAAGAAAATCATTTATTTTCTTTTCATCCCATCCGGCAGATCTGAGCCCCTCGATGAGTCTTGCAACTTCCGTCATTTGCATATCTTCCATATTTCCCCTTTCTGGCTGTTCGCCCTATTGCCTTTCGACAATATTATAATACATTATTCTTAAAGCAATGTCAATATATTTTTGCATTATTTTTAATGTTTATTATTCTGGGTCGGTTTCTACATATTTAATAATGTTGCCTGGCTGCATGTCCAATAGTTTGCAAACCTTATCAAGTGCAATCATCCCTATCATTTCATCATGCCTTAATGATTGTATGGCGTTTTCCCCTAAAAGCTTTTCTTTTCTTAGCTTGCTTGTGGTATATCCACTTTCTTTTAACGTGTCTAATACATCAATTTTGTATTTTAGCATATGCACTACCTCCATTTATATAGATGATTTTATTTTACATTATTTTCAAATTTATTTCAAGGCGTTTACATTATAAATAATGCACAACTAATCGCTTTGTTTTATACATTATTTTTGGTGCATTTATATATTGTTTTTACATTATTTTTAATGTATAATAAAACCATCAAATGAAGAACCGGAGGAAATAAAAAATGGCAAATATTAAAATCGAAAACGAAAAAATCTATTCTGAGTCATTCGGAAACACGGATGTATTCGAGATCGTTGGAAGAATCCCGGCGAACTTCTTTGTCTGGAATATCGGCGAAAACATGGGAACGCATGACTACATCCCATTATGTGAGGATCTGCACCCGGAAGATAAAGACGATTACAGCATAAAGCGCACAACGTTAAAAGCTATAAGAGTTACCCCGGAGGAATGGGAAAAATTAAACGATGCCGCAAGCGTTGGAGTTAATAGCCTACAGACGGCAGCCAAGGCATTAAAAAGCAAAAGGCGTGGCTACTGGAGTGACAGAAAAAGAGCCGCCGCAAAACTTACCATTGATATTTTCATGAAAATATCATAGTCGAAACCGCCACTCGGCGGACTGTAGGAACTGCCCCACCTGCACAGATGAGACAGGGCACAAAATAGAAAGGAATGAAAACGTCATGAGAAATGAAACAGCAGCGCAGAAAGAAAAAAGAATGTTTGAAGCTTATAAAAATGATCTGGAAAAGCTCGGGGATGAAATTGGGCAGGTTAGAATGATTGTAATTGAATACCTTTGCAGCTTTCCCGAAATTAACCCGTACAAAATGGCAGCGTCAATTGTTTTTGACGGGTTCAAAGTGGTTTTTGATGATTCCAGCATAAGTCAAAAAGAAAACGAAAGAAAACGGAAAGCAGTCGAAAAGATGACAGCATAGCCGAAACGCTCCAAAACCGGAGCGTCCACCGCGGGACGGTCTCCCGGTGCTGATGATGGCAGACCAGAAGGGAAAAGCATGAAAAACAATCTAAATTGGCAGGTTGTAACGACTTGTCAAGCAAGTAAATTCGAACAGCCTTTTGATAGGGTTGTTGCAGCATTTGAAAGCCCTATAAATGCGGAAGACTTTATCGAAAAAGTCATTCCAGTGGAAACCCGGGGCAAATTTTGCGTAAGAAACATAAATGGAGGTAATTGAAATGATTTTATTTTTGGCAACAATAGTTCCGACCTTTGCGGTCGGAATAATGATAGGAAAGTGTATATAGGAGGTGGGAAAATGAAAAAAATAATCTTAATTGCTGCACTCTGTGCAGTCTCATTTCTGGCAGGCTCAAAAGTAACTGAACCGTGCCACGTTAAAAATATGGAGTACGCATTTCGGCATTTAGAATATTTGGAACCGACTGAAAACGGTTTTAATATTTACGACGATAGAGGCAATTTATATATCTGGAATTAATTCCAGATCTGGCACGCTGATTGCTTTTTGTCCGGTTCAATTCCGGGCAGTGCTATTTCGAAAAATAGAAAAAGGAGAAACAAAAAATGGAAAAATTAAAAAGATTACAGAAAAAGTTAGCTGCGCAAGGATATAGTGCAGAATTTATAACGGTTTATAATTGCGCAAAAACCGGGGCAGACGTTCCGGCGCTACGTGTGGATACTGACTATATTGGTGCGTATCCACCAAAAGAAACATATGAAAAAATCAACGGCATTCGCAAAATCTGTAAAAATCACGCCGTTGAATGCCGTGGATTTTATACAGCGGTTATTATTTATTGAAAAAATTTATAAAACCGGGGAAACCCCCGGTTTTTCTGCTATAATCAAAAACGGAGGAAGAAAAAAATGGACAAATACATTCGATTTGGGCAGATTCCGAAAAGTGGTAAATCTGTCAATTTTATAAAACTGACTTTTGAGCAGTCAGAAGATTTTGACTATTATCTGGAAAATTTCGGTTATGAAAAGGCCGAAACAATCGTTCCGCCGGACTGCTTCGAGCCGGGTTTATCCGTGTTCAAAATGGGGAAAGACGGAATGCCGGTTCTGGAAACATTGGATCAAGTGCAGTCTTTATTGATCCGGTTAAACGATCCGGCTTTTGAGGTGTCAGGAAATGAAGTAGGAATGGGGCAGGACGGGGAACCGCTTCTTGATTCCGCGCAGATCATTAAGCGGCGGCGGTTTTCGCAAGAAAAAATGATAGATCATGTCTTGCGTGTCATGATCTCAAATTTTGGGCATTGCGAAAAGCTACCGGATGAAGCTGGAAAAGATTTGTCATTACATTCATTTTATCGGGACGAAAAAATAAACATAGTTACCGGAGAGAAAAAAGCGTCCTATCTCTGCCCGTTTGATTCTGCTGAATGGGTGCAGTTGCAACCGTTCACAGAGTGGACATTTTGGGGTTGGACGTTCGCGGATCCGCTCAACGGCTTCTGCGGTTAGGTGCTTAGCTTGCGACTTTGAAAAAAGTTGTAGGCTTTTTCCTGTGTTCAGATTGACAAATTTATCAAAATAGTTGTATGATAGAAATACCAAGCAAAAAGCAGCCGCGCCCGGGGTTGAAAAAACTGTGTTTTTGCGGTCTGTTCGGGGTATCCGCAGCACTTTGACCAACGAAAGTTTTGGATCAATTTTTCGGGGCAAATCTGAACGAAATCTGCATCAAATTTGAGGAAAATCCGATTTCGATTTTTGAGGTCAGATTTAGGGTATCCGGGGGGGTACAAAAAACGTTGCTTTAAAAATTTTTCGGAAGTTTTTGAAAAAATTCCAATTTTTATTTTACGGGGGATAACTTTATGAAAAAACTACTTGTCACTATTCTACTTGCAGCTTGTTTAGCTGCTTCTGCCGGATGTGGAAATCCGGATTCTGTTGCTCAAGGCGAATCTTTCAATATAGACCAATCCCATTATGAATATCAGGAATATACCAATGTTTCAGATATAGCATATGTAAAAATCTATGAACAACCACAGAAAAATGACAATGCAAAATTTGTCTTCGTGAAAAACGACCCGGAATCAGCGATATATTTGCTTGACCGCTTTGAATCAAAATCAAGGTCTTTCGATGATACGTTTGATTATCAGATAGAATGGGATGGTAAAGAATATAACATAGATGCTGAAACTATTCAGAATATGGAAAATAAAGACAACTTTGATAAATTCCCTAAAAGTTGGAAAAATGCTTTGAAAGAATATTCTGAGAAAAGTGCTTACGACCGATCACAAATTCACACCGAACTTTCAGACCCGTGTTACGAAATTGTTTGTAGGTTTGATATAGACCAGTCTGCCAAAGAAAGCGAAGAAAATGACACCTCAACTCTTTTGAAGAAAAAGGATTATACATACAGTCGTGGGAAAATATATTTTGCATTAAAACAAGAACTGGACGGAACGCAAAAAATGATGGTATCTACGTCTTCGACAGATGAATGGTCTGCTTATTTTGTATTTTCTACCTTTGCAGTAATTTCCTTACAGGACGACTTTAAAAAATATGAGTGGACTATAACGTCTATAGCTGGCGAAGGGAAATATCTATTTTCTACAGCTGTATCTTGGCGGCCGGACGAAAACGGAGACACCCAAATAATCAATATGGTGGACTACATGAAAGAATGTGCCGAAAAATATGCAAACATTCCAACAGAAACAGAAGATTCATTGAGAGAAGAAATCGTATACCGTCTTGCTGATTTCCTATATAATTAAATAACTTTGACGAAATTATGGATAATATAACCATTGTTCATAAATTTCATCTTCATTCGGTATTTAAAAAGAGCCTGTGCTTTTATTGCACAGGCCCTTTTGCATTGTTTTAAATTATTTCAGGAAAAACTTTTCTAATGACGTCAAATATGCATCTGCCAGTTCTGCCACTTCCGGAAAGTAGCTAACAACATCGAGTGCATATTCCGGCGACTTGCCCAGCTCAGCTTCATAGATTTCATTGGCTGCGTCCAAGTCAAACTCTTCTCCCAGCCTTACAAGCAGGTTATGGTTAAAATCCGATATTTGGATGTTCAACCTGTCACAAAGACGTTTGATTCTCCGGCGGTTCCGGATGTACCAGTTTGGGTTTCTCGGAACAGGTGTGTTACTTGTATGATACTTTTGAGTTATTGCAGGAACAACGCGTTCAGGCTCTCTGACTTTAAAATACGCATTTACAAGCTGTCGCTGCACCTGCCAGGATAAATCGTCATTAAAGGTTTTGACTACCATCAGATAACCACTTTCTGTTAAAAGTGTAATACCTTTTGTGGGTATGTACGTTAAACGTACATAGTCTATGTTTGCTTGTTCTTCTGGCGTCAATGTAATATAGTCCACACCTTTTATAAAGTATTTTTTATTTCTGTTAAAAGCATTCCTTGCTGTTCCCTTTGCTCTCTGGTGGACAGCATCAATATCTTTAAAAGTAACCACTCTCTGTCCGTTATATTCCCGAACCTGCATTTCGGTGTCCTCGATTTTAATTAATTCTGCCATCTACACACACCGCCTTTGTGGAAAGATTAAGTTTTTCCTCAAGTTCTTTGATTTTCTCGATGGCTTGGTCATATGACCTAACCATTTTATTGTATTGGTCTACAGGTATTGCTATTACTCTCATCATAATTTTTTACCTCCAAATTTTTAAAAAATACATCAGCAGAGGAAAAGCACATTTTTGGGTGTTTGTTGAATCGCTACTTTCTCCAAACAATATCGCTTTCTTTAGAACGTGCAGGGTTCTAGTTTCCTTGTTTACAGTTTCTATGTGCTTTTCGACCGCTAGTGCTTGATTTCGAGGAGTCTCTATGATAGAATATTTCATAGAGAGCAATCTCGCATTTAGAGTAGTCGCTTACCGCCAAGTAGAGTTTGACTACTCTTTTTCGTTGCCCAAAACTGTTTCAATCCCTTTTCTCACAACATATGTGCGTGTGACACTATGTTTTTCGCAATATTGATTAAGCCTATCGTTTGTCTCTTTGTCAATCCTTGCTTTAATCTCTATTGTCTTTGGGGACAAAACCTTTGGTCTGCCTGTGCGTGGAGACATTTTAAACACCTCACTTTCTGTGGCACATTTAAAATATACTTTATGAGCCACAAAAAGTCAATACCTTTTCCGAAAAAAGTTAAAAAAATTAGAGCCAGGGGAATTGGCTCTAAATATATTGTCCATTAAAGTTCGTAATCCGGGTAAACGGCTTCCCATACATTTTTGTGGTAAACGTTCACTTCCCCATAATTGGAATCAAAAATTTTCTTCACATCATATCCCATCTGCTCCCCAGTCGCTTTCAATTTTCTCCATTTAAATGTTTTCCATGAAACATTATTAAGAGCAGCTACCCTCTTGATTGAATACCATTCTTTGCTTACATCAAGCTGTGCCTGCAATTCTGCTTCCCTGTCAAGACTCTCCAGAAGTTGAGCTACGGCATCCCGGTATGACATCGGCATATTTGTCTTATCATCTTTCTTCTGGAAGTAATTATCAACCAGCCGGTCGTAAACTTCCCATGCTTTATCTGTGTTCAGAGACTTTGCGTGAAGAAATGCTCCTTTTTCTGTCCAGAGATAGATTACCTTTGCATTTTTTAAACTGTCGTGATTTTCCAGACGGTTCACGAATAATGTCTTTTCTTCATTCTCAAGCTTTATAAAATGTTTTCCTTCGATAAAACGTTCTCTATTATGGTTGAAATTATATGAAATTGTTTTTCTGTCTGTTCCATACGCTTCTGCGATCTGCTGTGTAGTTAATACTCTCTGACATCTGTATTCTGTTACTTTTAATTCTTCCATGATTTTTAATCCCCTTTATTTTTATGCTGTCAAATACGCTATCTCAGCAAACTGATCTATCCCATCTTTGTTCTTTTTTTAACTTCTTCTACCGCTTCCTCAAAAGAAACATCAAAAAATTCCCCGTTTAAACGTTTGTTTTTAAAATATCTATGAAGTTCTGTTTCTAAATCCTGAACATTATCAATCTTTTCTGTGAAAAAGTTTCTCGTGATATCCATTCCGCTTGCAGAAGATATCGCTTTCATTCTTCTTTCTTTTTCTTTTGTAATTCCAATCTTTACTGTTCCGTTTGTAAATTCTAAAACATAAAGATACTTATTCTTTAGCGAAACACCTGACTTATTTTCAAACATTTTATTTTTTAGTAGTTCTATAGCGCCTACCATATGTGCATAATAATTTTTACTGGTCATAACGCCATCTTCTAAAAAAATTTCGATTTCAGCAATATCAATACATTTTTTCGCAAGTTCAAAATTTCCTAACGCAGATATTGTGATAAAAGCTTCATTAAAGTTTATATAATTTTTTGAATGATCATTATCCATTATTCTCATAAGATACAAAGCCAACTTTTGATTTCTTTCATCTTGCGTATTGATTAAAAAGTCCGCTATTTCTTTTACTGACATGAGTATTTCATTTGAATTTAACATGCAAATCTCCTCCTAATTCATACATAATTATTACCGCCTTTCTTAGACTACTGCATATTACAGGTTGCGTATAATAACCAGAATGCCCATGACTTCATCAAAATTATCAATATAAACTATTCCCGAACAACTGTATTTTTAACAACATAAGCCAGTGATTTAGCAGAATAACCGCTGATACTCAACTCGTGAATCAGTTTTTCTTTTGTCATTCCCGGATTGGTTTTCTGGATGTACTCTAATATCGTTTCTATCATGCTATATTCCTCATAACGCTATTTAAAATCGTATCGGCTAGGTAGATTACGTCTCTGCCGTAAAGGCTCATGAAATCGGCTATAATCTCTTCTGTTTCTATATCAACTGAATAACCTTTTTCAAAACAGTACACATGGGTCAACTCGTGGCAGAGAACCTTATTTACCATGTACTCAGAAAGGTTATCCGATATAAAAACGGTCTTTAGGTTGTTGTCGGAAACGCCTATGGTATAGCTTCCGTCACTTCGCATAAGTTGTTTGCTTAACGCATTTACGAATATTATCTTCCATTCATTTCCATTTACTTGAAACTTCATTGTTGCACTCCCCATATAAAAACAGCCGGGAACTTTTAAATCCCCGGCTACTGCATCAGATTTTTGTAATCAGTGTGCTTAATTTTGCTTTTGCCATGTTCTTCTCTTCTGGCGACATGTCAATCAAGATTTCACTCACATCTTCTGATAAATCACGCATATATTTTTCAAGATCCCGAAGTTTGGCTTCTTTATCCTGCTGACTGGTTCCTTTGTGCATGTCCTTTGTATCCATGTAGGTTTTTCGGCTTATTCCGCTTCTACCCTCTCTTGGATTTCTCATGTTGGAACTGTCCATTTCTCCGCTGATTCTCTGCCCTTGCATCGGCTCAGTGTAGTACATTCTGCCTTTGTGGCGGTCAAGATCTCTCATGCGTTCCATGTCGCTCATGCTATCCCAGTCATGGTACATTTCCGGCGTCTGGTGCCAATAAGGCGGTTCATCGTATCCTCTGCGGGTTCCCCTGCCTTTTGGGGCAAAACGTCCGTTTGCGTAGCGGTAGCTGTCGTAGTACCGTCTTTCCGGATAATCCTCATACCGTTCAATCATTTCCATGATTTCTTCGTTTTCTTCGGCTTTCTTCATAGCTTCTACAATTTTGTAGTCCTTATCAAAACATACAATGTTTTTTGCAATCTCCGTCCAGTCTTTCAAATCATCCAGATTCTGACCTTCAAAGTTCTCAATCCCGATTCCTTCGGCTTTTGCTTTTACACACTCTAAAATAGATTCTGCCCATTTATGCATAACATCAAGCCTCCCTTACTGCGATTAAGTTACTATTCTGTACTTCAATAGCCTGTGCTGATGTATTCTGTACTGCTACTGTACTGCAACAGCCACAAGGTACATCAACGTAGGCTTGTGCTGATACGTTAAAGAAATTCTCAACTGCGGCTGGTGTTACAATCATTCGTGTTGACTGCAAAGGCTCTCCATCTACTGCAATAGCAAGTGAAATAGCTTCAACTGTACCGCCTGTAGGTATCTGAATGTTGCCGGAATACGATACTAAGAATCTAGCCTTGCACTGATTTGTAATACCTCTTAACTTGATAATTCCGCTTCCGGTCCTGTGTACGATGCATTTTGTCCCACTTACGGCTGTCTCTGTAAATGCCACATCTTCTCCGGCTGAAACAGTCTGTAATGCGATTCCTGTTATTTCCATTATTTTTACCTCTCTTTCATAAAAATAAGGGCAAACATTATAGTCTGCCCTTTGTGTTTGTAAGTAATACTGCATAGCAGACATAATCGAGTTAAACTCAATTAAGATACTCAATTATTCAGTTTTAGCAATTACAGCCGGTATTGCAGCCACAACCGTTATTGTAATAACCGTTTGCCAATACCTGCGGAGACCAGTTACCAAGTCCGCAAGGAGAAGCTGCCGGATATGCCGGCACTGGTGTAGGTCTTACAGCGTCAATAATCTGGCTTGTCTGTGCTGTCATTGCAGTAGTCAGAAGTGCATTCTGTCTATCCTGTGATGCGGCTTGTCTAAGATCGTTGTTCTCAGCCTGTAATGTTGCAATCTTATCCTGGCATAAGTAGTCTAAGATGCTTCTAAAACCTGCATTCTGGCTGTCAATAATATCTCTTGTATTATTGTTCATTGTGTTCTGCAAAGCACAGGTGTTAGTTGCTAAGTTGTAATTAACCCCCTGGATAGCCTCTCTTGTTTCGCAGCAACAGTTAGCAAGTTGTGCTTGTAATGCGTTTGTATTCTGCATATTAGCGACCGTATCAGCATTGATAGCCTGCTGAATGCCATAGCCTGTCTGCATAATGTTTGTGTTAATGCCGTTAAAGCCAGTGAGCATACTCGTATTGGCTGCATAGAACCCATCGCACAGACCGTTGGTAATTCCATCCAGTTTGCTTACGATTGACTGGGTATCAAAACCTCTTTGCAGGTCTGCTTGCGTTACTGCACTTGTAGAATAAGGTGTTGCGCCACCGTTATTGCCGTTGCCCCATCCGCCGAAGCCATTTCCCCAACCGCCGAAAATTGCGAATACAACGATTATAAACCATAACCATGACCCGTCTCCCCAGCCGTTGCTGTTGGTTCCATCGAGATTTGCTACAAGTGGAACGCTGGCACAATTATTGTTTGAGAACATTTCTTTACCTCCAAATTTTATTCATAAAGATGTTTCCCGGGATCTGTATACAAACATCAATTATGCCATTACATATTTAATTTGCTCTTAAGTTGATTCATCATGTCGTCCGGATTCAAGCCCTTTTCCCGACAAAGATTCCTCGCCATCTGCTCAATTCCTTGCATGTCTCCTTTTTGAGCCATTTCTAAAGTATTCTTCATTAAGGGATTACTCATAATTTGATTATTTCCCATCATCTGTTGTAAAAATTGCTGTGGATTTTTCCCACGCATCATCTGGAAAATGTTCATTGGATTCATTCAGCACCATCCTTTTTAACCACAGAAGATCGACTTTTACTTGTTGGTTTAGTAATAGACTGTTCTAGCTGTTCAATGCGCCCAAACAGCTCTCCCATTTCTTCTCTGAATACCTCTCTGACACCCTCTATAGTGGCAAAATCCTGTTTTGTATCATTGCTTGGTAAATTGTTAGACTGTCCATCTAAAGTTGGCTTAAAAACAACTGTACGGATTGTGCCGTCAGCGTTCCACTGTTTAGCATAGATCTCAGACATATCCTGTTTTGGAAAAATAGCAACACTACCGTCCATCGGCACATCATTTGCGGTGATCACTTCCATTGATGGTACGATTTTACCGTTCAACGAAAACTGGTTCGGCATTTGAATCTGAGATGCTACCTGCTGATACGGTTGTTGCACAGGTTCCTGTCTTTGCTGTGGATAATAATTTGTTCCAAAATTTCCATATGTGGAAAACTGCTGCAACTGTGGATTATACATATTGTTCTGATATGGGTTGTTTATCGGCATCAGATTTTCCCTCCTGCTCTAAAACTTCCTGTATAGCATGTAACATTGTAGACTGGTATATTAACGGAACCTTTGTCACGTCTTCTCTCTCGAATATTTTTTCAAGTATTTCATCAGAAAACATTTTTTGTTCCTCCTTGCTGTAATTTTTGCACAAAAAAAGACGCTATAAGTGACATATAAACGACACTTTAGCGACATATTGCACATAAAAAACAGATGTATGCGGTTTTCCCACTAGCTATATGCCATACCTACCGCATATAGTTAGTGCTAAAAGTATTTTAATTGAATCTCAATGTCTCCATTGACTATCACGATCTTATCAATTATACTCTTAAGTAGCTTATTTTTTTGTTGGTTGTCGATGCGATCCCATACATCGGCAACCTTTTTTATATTATCGTATACAAAATTTTTGCTACCAGAATCATCAGCTTTCGATTGTTCAGATGCTATTTTATCCTTCATGTCGTTTACGCTTTTTTCTAATGACTTTATCATGTCTATTACCGTATCATTCCCGTCAGCATAAAGACTATACATACGTTTTAATTTTGTCTGTTCTTTCGCAAGCTGTGATTGCATTATCTCTAACTTATTTTCTTTTTCTTTTGGTTTGTAGCCAGACAGATTGAGTGATATTTTTTTAATTTCTGAAGCAACCTTATTCTCGATATCAGAAGCCCATTCTAAAGAATTGTTGCAGTCTGGATTATAATTTGGTATATAATCATTTCCTTTGTGCCTAGACATGCAACAAATCTTGTGCCCTTTATCTCCCCATTTTTGATACCTCATAGCGCAACCACATATTCCACATTTACACAACCCTGTTAAAATATAAGGTTTTGTAACACAAGAATATCTGTTTTTTCTACGGGCTTTTCTTAGAGTTTGCGCTATTTCGAATTTCTCCTTATCAAAAATCGGCTCATGTTTACCTTGATAGATGTTCCCTTTATATGGAATCATTCCAATGTTCACTACACCAGTAAGTATGCTTCTAACTACTATTTCTGTGTTATACCCAAGCATTTTTTGAATTTGCAAATCAGAATGTCCTTCAAGATACAGATCCATTGCCCGATTGGCCCGGATTTTTCTTTCTTCGATAGGAATTAGTATTCCACTTTCACGGTCATACCTGTAACAGTACGGTGTGTTTCCGCCACCCATCCAATAGCCGTTTTTGACTCTTTCAAGCATTCCGCCTTTCATACGAAGTAACATTGTGTTTCTGTCGTATTCTGCTACCGCTGCCATGATGTGCGTCTGGAATTTTGCCTGTGGCGTGTCATATCTCGCAAAGTCATGTACACTAATTACCTCAACGTTTTTTGGCGTGAAAATCTTTTCAATCATGTACAATGCATCTACCGTATCCCTTGCAAGCCTGTCAAGCTTGTACACTACAATTTTTTGGATTTTATTTACATCGGAAATCATCCTCTGCAATTCCAACCTTTTTGACATGTCCATTCCGGATAATCCGGCATCAACATACCAATCTGTGATAATCAGTTGGTTAGATCTACAGTAATTTTCAATATCTCTTCTTTGGCTATCAAGACCATATCCGTCTTCAACCTGTGCTTCGGTTGAAACCCTTATGTATGCAACGCATTCCATAGACGTTACCCTCCTTTTTATAAGTAAAATGTGCCGCATACATCTGTTACGACACATTTTACATTTCAAATTTTTACTTGTCAATTATCTCTACAAGAGCTTTTACTACCTCTTCCGGCAAAGTAACTTTTTCCACATCAATTTCTTTACCGTTAATCGTTACTTTTACCATACTCAGACCTCCAATCTGGAAATTTTGGTTTTAATAGCAGCTACTTTTCTGTTTACTGTTCGATTACAAGTAGATGTTTTTAACGCAACTTCTGTAATTGTTTTTCCTTTGGATAACATGAGGAATATTTTTTCCTCTTCTTCTGTAAAATTGGCATTGCTTAATATTCTATCAAGTTCTGGCTTAGTGAAATCCGAAAATTTCATAGCCATTAATTACTTATCCTTTCTTTCTCATAGATTCCATGCAGGCTTTCCAGCCATCTTCATATCCCTTATCATAACTACTTGCAAAGAAAGTCGATTCTTTTTTGGACTTCCCTGTTGTACAAATCCATCTCAACGTCTTTTCCATTTCCTTCAAGTCCATCAATACACCCCCTATCTTCTAAATATTCTTTCATCAATCTATCCTTTACTCTTCTTGGTATGTGTGCGTATGCAATATTTTTTTTGTGATGTTCTCTACAAACCTTGTATCCTTCTTCTACCGGATTATCACAGAAATAGCACAATCCTTGCAGATATCTTTCTGATCTGTCTGGCTTTCTATTTTTCTCCCGGCTTCTTCTCATCTTTTCTCTGCAAAATTTACAAACCACATATCCGTCCGTGGGCTTTCTTTTTCTACACCTTGGACAAATGCCTTTTTCTTTGTCGGTTTTGTAAGCATTTTTTGACCATTCCTGATGATTCTTATAATCTATATCCTTTTTTCGTTTTTTTTGATTCCATAACGATTTTTCGACAGAACAATCAAGGCAAACTTTTTCATCTCCGTATATTTTATTTTTCCTACATCTTGGGCAAATACCCATATCTTGATAATATTTATATGTTTCTCTTGAATCTGAGTTAGCGTTATTTAAACAGCTTATGCACCTTGCACCTTTTCTATCAATAGGCTTACCGCACTGAACGCAAAGCCCGTTATCTTTTAATCTGTGATACCGCTCCTTGTGATATTCTTTTCTTGTCATGTTATTTGGAGTAAAACTAGTTTTATTGTCCGGACAAACCTCTTTTCCTCCAATCTCAGCCAAAAAGATGACTGTATTTTTCTTTCAGTTCTTTTGAGAGTGGAACCGCATCCTGTTTATGCTCAATCTCATTAACAGTTTTATTTTTTGAAGCTTCTATAACTTTCCGGTTATTCTCTGCAATCATACCTGCGTCCGAATCTTTACTTGCAACAGAAATTGCATTTCTTATATTCTGTGGAAGAGACACGTATTCTCGTTTCCTGTTCAACTCCGCTCTGTAGCATTTTATAAAATTGCTACTTACAACCTGCTCGTTGTAATTCTGATCTAACGCCCACGTCCTAAGTTGTGACGGTGTTCCAACCGACTTTCGAACAAGCTCCGGAAGTTTTTCAAACTCCTCAACCGAATGGTAACCGCTATTTCTGATCGCCTTGCTAACAAGAGACCACGCTTCCATCTCGTTTAATTCTCCCATGCTTTGAATTAAATTCATCTTGCCTATAAGCTGTCCAATGCTGGGCGCAAAACCTGTTGTATCGGTCGATATAAAAGCCCTGAGAGCATTTTCAACTAATTCTTTCGGGTATTCTTTGAGTATGTCGAACCAAGCGTTTACCGCTATCGTCTTATCTGGTGGGTTATATTGTGGATAATACGCCTGTATAGTGGCAAGTAATGTTGCTACTTCTCTTCTCTCCATTTATGCCCCCATCCAATCATTAAACATTTTCTGACCATTGCCAGAATTTATTTTCTGGTTAAGGTAACTTTCAAACTTTGACCCGAACAAAGTATCTGGTCTTAAATACTTCTCTTGCTCTGTTCCACACCATTCATCAGCTTTCTTGTCAATGACCGTATAAAAATCATTTTCTGTATACCCGTCATTCAATCTAGCGTTAATGTGTTTTTGTGTATTAGGCGTGTTGCATCTGTATTTGGTATTACACCTACTGTTTAAATAATCTATAATATTCTTATATATCTCTCCATTATTTTTATTATCAGTAACAGGAATAGATTCAGTATCAGATACAGTAACAGTATCAGTATCAGAAACAGATGCTTGTATGGTGTATCCGTCCCCCTTGTATGGTGTATCATTTCTAATGCAATCAACAACGCTCAGAACATATTTTCGAAATTGAGCAGATTTGATATATTTTGCCGTGTTCTCAACTCCAGAAAGTGTCTTTTCCGATTTGTTCCAGTTGTATTTGTACCAATGCAAAATCAATACTTCTTTCGTCTTCTGGTCGAATTTAATGACATTGTGAACCTTATCAAATCTTTCAAGCAACCGAATGATGGTGTCTTTGTTGTATCCGGTATGCCTCGTCATTTGAGAATAACTAACTTCGTAGCAGCCACAGATATTTGTCTGTGGATTTGTCAGAAGATAAATGTAAAAATACTTATCCTCTGGTGTAAAGTCATCTTCCACTTTGTTGTCCGTCCAGAACGACAAGTGTACATTCCTGTATATTGCCACTCAATCATCCCCTTTCAATTTTCGACCGCTCAGGTCTATTCCATAGTCGCTCTTTAATTCTTCCAGAATATCATCGACCGTTAGATAGTCACGCACAATGCTGTCAGCAAGATCATTTACACAATCTTTAAAACGATTAATTCTTTTGTCTCCAAAACCGAACTTCCATCTCAGAACATATGCAGACATCGCTGTGATTGAAACAATCGCATTGTTACTGATATTTTTCTTTAACTCATTCAGTTCCTTCTGGCTGATGGTACAGGGTGCAATACTGCACCCTCTCATCTTGATTTCATCCTCAAGACCATCAATTCCCTTTTCTTTAGCAACTTTCAAGGCATACGCCATGCCGTCACGTCTTGCCTGTTCTTCTTTTGAAATTTTCATTATTTTCTATTATCCTCCAAGTACTCCTCATAACTTGCATATTGACTGTATGGCTTCTTGCCGTTTTCAATGTACCATTCAATCACTTTTCGATTTGTGCTTTCTACATCGACTGAATGTTTGGCGTAATAAACCGCGGGAATTACCACGAACAATATTGCAAGCAGGATAAAGCAATGTTTAACCTTCATAATCTCCGTTTGTCTCCACTATTTCTATCGCATCCGCAAGTTCCACGCATTTGATGCCGTTGTCATTATTGAAATTGAAATAGTAATAATCATAGACATCTTTCAATCGCTCAATGACCTTATTTTTGTCATATGCAGTAGGCTGTTCTTTTACAAGCGGGATAATATCCCGTATTATCTCCATAGTACTCCTTGGAGTTCTGATTCTTTTTTTTAACTCATTTATGAGTAAATCTGCATCAATTAAACGCATTTATCTCTCCATGCTTCTTCGTCCAAAATGTATTGCCTTATAAACCGATCTGCGTACTGTGGGTGTATCATTGACCTTGCTGTTTTTCTGTCTACTCCCAATGGATTATCACTTGTAACATATCTTTGTTTCATAACATCAACTACCTCTAATGGTTCAAAAATAAGATTATTCTTGGGCTGTAAACCAATGAACCAATATTGTGTAGGCTTTTTATAGTAATCTCCGTTCAACGTCCTGTCTTTGTCGATAACACTAGGCTTTATGCACCAAAAATGTGTTAAATAATGCATTCCGCTAGTGCTTAATGGATTTTCTATAATCAGCCCTATATGTTTTCTTTGACATACAATGACAAATTTATTAAGTGTCTCATAAAATAGACTTAACTGCCTATGTCTTTTCATTGACACTTCGCATTTTTGCTCAATAGTGTAATTCTTATATTGATAAGCTGTGCAGCATAAGTGTCTGGGACTTTGGTCCGAAAAATAAGTGCAAGGGAAAAACGCAAATATCAAATCATCAGGACTTATATTATCAAACAAACTCGATTTACCATTGTACCCCCCATCAATCTCTTTGAAGAGGTCGATAACATAGTCCGTTTCGCCAAACTTATTTTGGATATCATAGTCATAGGACTCAATTCCGTACTTTTTAAAAGCATTTTTGAATGTGCCCGACTGTTCAAATAAACAATGTACTTTCATATTACTATTCCCACATAATCCGTTCTTCCTCAGATCTTTTACAAATCGAAGTGATTTTATTGCCACAGTTTTTGCAAATATAATGCGTAATAGATTCATCAACGCAATCAATATGTGCAGTTATCTCAAGCACAAATTCTCCGCATCCGCAAGTAACTCCTGTAGCATTTCTGACAATGTTGTTATCAGAATCACTAACTGTCATTCTTCCAAATTTAATTTCCAACGTATGCACTTCCTTTATTATATTTTTGTTAATGAGAACCCATGGACCCAAATTTCCCCATCGGATAATTGCTTTCATGCCTAGTTGCAAATCTTTTGATGCGACAAAAACCTTTCTTTGTTGCAAACTCACATTCTTTGCATCTAAAAATAAGGTCGTTCTTTTCTGTTGTCTCCTGTACATTCATACACCAGTTTTTTGTAAAAACATCTAATCCGTGTATTGCTTCTGTAATGTCATCTTTGTTTCTGATCGTATTCACTCAGCACCACCTACTTTCAATAAATCCATAAATTTCTCATACTGTTTCTGCGACACCTTATTATGCTCTTTTTCAGGCTTTAAGCGGATTTCAAGGTGTTTTTCAGCAATGTTTGATAATTCCCTTGCAAGGTTCTTTTTGCCTTGCTGTATGCCGTCACGGTAGCCTTTGGGCTCCTTTCGCTCTCCTATCGTACCGCTGTCTCGGTTGGCACCTTGCCCGCCAACACTTTTATTCCTCAGTTGATATCCTTTGTCGGCATACAGTTTAATGTAATATTTTTCTTTCTCATCAAGCTCGTTTTCTGGAAAATTCAAAAAACCAACATGCCACCCGTAAGGGTTTGTTTCTTTGTCATATAACTTATGTGCTTTCAAAGATTTATCTATGTGTTGCTGGTACCCCATCATATGAGATACCAGCCTGTCAAGAATATCTTTTGCCTGCCCGATGTATGCAAACTTAAAACCGTTTTCATCTACTCTAAGCAAGAAGTAAATTCCGCTCTTGCCATTCAACTTGGGGTTAAGTTTCATCAACTTTTTCCTATGTTCGTTTTTAATCGCATATACCTGTTTATAATTAGGTTTCGACACTTATTACACCTGCCTTTAACCGTTCTGCAATTTCCTCAAGGTCGTCCACTTTCAAAAAAGTAAAAGAACAAATTTCGTTTAAATAATTCACAAAATCATCAACAGCTTTTGCATAGCCGTTCTCATATCCTTTTTCATACTGGTCACGATCATAACTCAACGCTTTTATAAGTTCCTCTTTGTTTACACCAATTTCTACCGATTGTGTTGCTTTCAGAATATTACCTTCAATATTCGTGTCTATCTGTGAACGAATTATTTGTATGGGGCTTTCATATCCAAGTATCTTGTTCACACTATCATCAATCATAGTTCTACCTCCTACGCAAACGGTAATTCTTCGCCCATGCCATCCGGAATATCCATAAATCCATTGTTTCCATTAAATGACGGCGGATTTTCTGCTACCTGCTCATTCTGCTGCGAAACCGTTTTACTCTCCGCAAACTCGTGTTCTTCTACAACAACATCAGTGGTATATACTTTCTGGCCGTCTCTGTTGGTATAGCTTCCAGTCTGGATACGACCGGAAACAATAATCTTCGTACCTTTTCTCAGGTATTTTTCTGCAAATTCAGCACCTTTTGCAAAGGTTACGCACCGGATAAAATCTGCACTTGGCTGATTGTTCTGTTTGAATTTTCTATCCACGGCCAGTGTGTATTTGGCTGTAGTGCTTCCTGAGTTGTTGGTACTATGATATACCTCCGGGTCCTTTGTTAATCTTCCTGTCAAAAAAACTTTATTTGCCATCTTTTTTCTCCTTAATATTAAACAATTCTTCGAGAATCCCTTTCACAGCCTCTGACAAATCAGATATAATCTCCTCGTCTTTAGCAAAACCGTCTCTATAGCTGCGGTCAAGCAAATATCTTGCCATTTCCTTTCCATCTTCCTCAGAAAAAGTCTCATATATTCCTTTTACTAAGTAACTGAACTCTGCTAAAATCTCTGATCGTCTTCCTTCAATTTCAACACATCCTTTTTCACACTTAATCATTATTTTTCCTCACTTTCTAATAACTCTGGATTGTCAAAAATATTGCCGATAACTTCTACTTCACAACCACTTAATTCATCAAAATTCATCATTGAACAACTGCATTGCTGATATTCAAAACAAGCTTTATTCTGTTCCCACACAATCACATATTTTTCTTCCGTGAAATCACGACAAACAGCAATATCATTCTCCCAAATCAGCTTGCCGTTCTTGTCTTTCAAGCCTGTGCATTGGCAGATAGTGGTTGGGTCTACTTTGTACCATCCGTCTGTCTCTCCGCTGGAATAAAACATTGTGTTAGGTTCAAATATTATGTGTGCTTCTTCACAATTCGTAAACACATCTAAGCCTTTTGCATAATATCCTTGCACCCATTCTCCGCCACAAGTCTTTGCCTTGAATGAATATCTATCTTCCATATTCTATCCTTTCAATATTTATTTGATTATGGACATATTTTTCTTTATTCTTTCCTTTTCACGCTTCTTTTTTGCTTCTGGGAAAATAAAATCCATAGCGTCATTCCAACCTTTTGTGTAATCGCATTCACTGATATAATCTTTATAATTTCTCATTGTTGGTACGCTTCTGTATAATGGAATTTCAACCATATTCTCTCCTATTCCGCTTCTGATTGAAGCCACTCAAGCATTGTTGGTGCTTTTGCCTGACAATCTTTGCAAGAGATTTTATCTTGCTTGCAATCTTTATCTGCATATCCAATAAAATCTACGAAACAAGTACTTTTTATTTCCTGCATAAACCACGCTAACTCTCCATCCGACATATTCCTTATTCTATCGGCATTGGTCACTTTTACATCAACAAGTTCAAAACACTCATCACGCCATTTCAATACATTATCAATATTGAATGAACTGTAACCTACATGGTAATAATCTTCGCTGACTTTTTTGTACTTGATTTCGTAATATGGCTTGTTGTCTATCATCCTTACGATAATTTCCAAAGATGTAACTTTGTTTTTTGTATCATCATTTTCTGAAACTTTGCTATCACATCTGCAACAAGACTCATTATCTCTTGGACTTCTGTTGTGCTGGCAGTTGCAAGTGTGAACATTATCAATCCCGCTTCTTAATTCAGCTAACTTGTTGTAAAAATGCCTGACATATTCATCTGTATAATTGCCATATATCTTTTTAAATTTATTAAATTCATATATAGCATTGTATTCTGCTAGTTCTCTTATATCTTCTTTATTCATTTTCTCCACCTCTCAATTCTTTCAACTTCTTAAATTAAGTCCACCACACCTAATACAATAAAACTTTTTATATCCTCTTGCATATTCAGACAAATAACCACAATGTCCGCAATATTCTTTCCCGTTACTAACTGATATTTTTTTGGGTTCTGACACATTTTCCCTCTCGAACAACTCTCCGTGTTTGCATTCTATACAATAATCTTCTTTATGCTTGCAAATATTACAGTCAATCATTGTTACCTCTCAATTCTTTCAGTTTTACTTCTGCTTCTTCTTGTGTTAAAAACCATGTTTCTTTGTACATGTTGCCTATTAATATATAGCCTGTTGCATACTCCAGGCCTTTATCACATTCAAGATACCAGCCATTCTGACTAAATGTAATTCTTGCAACTTTCTGATGATATACTTTGTTTCCATCAGGTTGATTGTTAAGTATATTAAGTCTGTAGTTTACCTCGCTTGGAACAAAATACACATCATCTCCGATAGTGCAAGGCAATTTTTCAAGTCTACCCTGTTCCTCTAAGTCCTCGTATTTGCCTAATCTTTCTATCAGCAAATTCTTATAATCGTAACTGTTTTCTCCGCAAGGTAAGCTATCAGAAGCTCCGTGTGTTCCATCTAAGTAAGTCTTTGTTAATCTTTCCATTACTGCTCCTTTCTGCCAAAATGCATCGCCCAGTCAATAAAATGTAATACGTAGAATAATGGGTCTATCACAAATCCAATTACAAATACCAAGACACAAGCAAATATGTTGAGATCTGTGCACTCATATATCTGCCTTGGAGTAACTGCAATATTGTCATAGTCATTAATCATTGCGAAAAACATAACGATAACAAATATGATATAAAAAGCTAATATTAGCATTGCCGCTCCTTCCCACAATAAACGCACTTCTGACACACAAAAGGCAAATCAGCAGGACTTGTGTTCTTCCATTTATGTCCTCTAATCATTCCACAAAAGAAATGCTTAAAAGGTCTTATAATCCAACCATTCATATGATCTCCTTTCTAAAACGGACACTCATTAGGATTCTTTAAATCCCAAATTTTCCCTGCTGCCGCAACATCTACATTTGCCCCACAAGCAACTTTTTTCATCTTCTCGATGAATAAGTCCTTGTCAGCATTTTCTCTTGACAAGTGGCACATTATGACATTCTGTAAGCTGTCTGAATAATTTGCCTTAACAAAATCACAAGCCGTGTCAATACTTAAATGACCTCTGAAAACGTGATTAGCTTTGCCTGTGTTGTCCCTGTCGATTAAATCCTTGTCATAATTCACACCTAAGAGAATGTGGTTTATGTCTTTAAACTTCCACTTGATTAATTCGCAATCGGTTATGTAAAGCATTCTTCCCATTTCCTTGTGAGTTATCAGAAAGCCGAATATCGGACAAGCTGTTCCGTCTGCATTAGTATGTGTCCAGTTTCCGTCTATTGTCGTTAAATCAAAGGGCTTTACTGTAAATTCGCCCATATTCATTGATTTACAGCTATCGCCTAAATATGGGGTAAATATTGGTATTCCCATAGGCTTAAAATCGTTTAATGACTTACTGTGATCTGAATGAACGTGGCTGACTACGCAGCCAACCACATTTCTTATGTTCCAATCCAAGCCTTTTTTAATCTCCTTAATCGGTATTCCGCAATCAAGGATAAGTGTTTCTCCACTGTTGGAAGTTAGCAGATAGCAATTTCCGGCTGACGATGATCCTAAACATTTTAAGTGCATTTACATCTTTTCCTTTCCCAATATTTTTTTAATTGTTCCCTGTTATAGCAGCCACAACTAACAACCTTTCCGCTTCTCAAAGAATCGCCTCTTTGAATTGTTATGTTCCCACAATCGCATATGCATTGAAATCTAGCTCCACCTTTCGTTGAAACTAGCGAAACAACTGTTAATCTTCCAAACTTTTGACCTGTTAAATCAATCACTTGGCTTGTTCTCAGTGGTGTAGCCAAAGCCTTTTCTACGCCCCATTTCCTTATTCTTTTTTGTAAAGTTTTATAACAAATTCCAAGTTTTTCCGACCATTGTGCAAGTGTAAGCGTTTCTCCGTTAAATGTGTAAATAACATTATCCCTCTTGTTGTTCTGCTGTTCTTTATTTGTTATCCATCTGCAATTATCTGGCGAATACCCTTTATTTACATCAATTCTGTCCAATGTTAGCTTATCTGAATATCCATTTTGAATAGACCAGCCTTTGAAATTTTCGTAGCTATGAATCCATTCATCACATACTGTTATTCCTCTACCGCCATAATTGTTGTATTCTCTAGTTGACTTCCTGTAGCACCTAGCTTTCATATTTTGCCAAGCACAATAAAGTCTTGTTTTTGATTCTCCGTGGCTTTTTGCAGGCATAATTACATTACCTCGCTTCCTTAATACTTAATATTCATATTTCCGTGCTCGTTTACCCAATCAATAGCTTCTGCGTATGTCACGCCATTGTTTTTCAAGATATATAGCAGATTATGGAATTTAGGGTGTGTTTCTTTCAGCCTTAAAAATCTGCTTTCTTTCTCTAAGTGACATCCGAACGCACACAGTACGCAGCCGGTTCTTTGACATCCTGTTGTTTTCAGCAATGGTCTTTCATTATCAAAAATCCCAAAATCTGCAAATGACATCTGATTTTCGCATTGCCCCATAGCTTTATAATCTGTGACCACATCGCCATAAACAGAACATATAGGCAGATTGTTTTCTTTGATGTAAAGCAACACATCCTGTTCCGTCCAAAAGCTCATAGGATTACTCATAGGGTTTTTGCTATCAAAAGCGTTGCACCCACTTTGCAACCAACTTTGAGTACGCAATTTACTTTCAATTGCCATCTGCGCGGTTATCGGAACTCTTTTCGATTTTCTTGCATATAACCGCAATGGTTCTTTTTTCATCGTTTTACAACATTCATTTCCACATAAGTCAAATGGTGCATCCAAGAAAAACTTATAGCGCGACTTGTCGTACATTTTTGAATACTCATTGGTTGCAACCCCTTTTTCTTTGTGTTCTAATTCTCCAAACAAAATTTTTACTCTGCAATCAATTTTTTCTCCGCTGCTTTTTGCTATCCTATATGCTTTTTCCAACTCACTAGGGATAATCTCCGTCATTATTTTCTTGTAATTCTCTTTGTCCAGTCTCCGTTCTACGCATAGTATATCTGCCATTTGAGCAGAGCCGATTATCATCTGTCTGTCTGTCGAGATTGTGCTTTCACTTTCAATTTTGTCAACAATACTTTTTAAGTATTTTTTTGCATAATAAACACATTCTGACACTTCCTTACTGATCATTGGAAAACCATACTTTTCACAAACTTCTGCGAATGAAATTTTAGGTTTCAAAATCACAAGGTTATCAAAAGTCTGTGCAAACTGCTTTAACTCTGGATATTGTGTCGGAACATCTACGAACACAAAAGGGATATTTTTATATCCGCAAACTTCTCTGATTATGTGTCCTAAAACTGTGCTGTCTTTACCACTGCTAAATGACAGATACACACCATCTTCGCCAAATTCATTTACCCAGTTCCTTATTCTCTCTGCTGTCATTCTGACCTTGATATTCAGAGGTAATGCCTGCCATTGGTATAATTCCTGCATTGTATGTTTTGCCATACTCACACCTCGATTTCATCATCCTGCGGAAACTGAAAGTACTCACTCGTTACCTCGTTGAATTTTTTATTGCTCAAAAGACTCGCAACATCTTTAAAGGCATCTGTGGTAGACGTATGATGATAAAACTCATTATTTTCATATGATTTTCTAAGCATTTCCATAGCCTTAACTGCCTTTGCTTTGGCGGAATATTCAGCTAACTTTGTGCCATTTGGCGATGATAAATTATGACAATAGATGCATGCCACTTCTACATCTTCATATTTTCCACTGGCTACAGACAATGAAAAATAATCATAAGGAACATCTATTGTTCCGTCCTGTGAAATTACTCTCATAGTCTCCAAAACCTCCCACATATTTTGCACTTATAGCCCCATTTATGATGCTTACAAAACTTAATCCAGTCGTGTCGATGCATTACTTAATCCTCCTCACTCTGCATGAACGGCGGCAGCTCCTCTGACTGCTTTTCGGCTGTGTCAGTCGGCTCCACATCAATTATGCTGTCCTCGTCAAAATCTACTGTGTTTGCGTTCTGCTCAATATCATTTTCGGCTAACTTCTGTGGATCGGTTTCAACTTCCATTCCACTTAAAAATGTATTCTGCTGTGTTGGATTCTCAAAATCTAACTCAATGTGCTTGCAAAGTCTGTGAAGTACAGTTTTCTTATACATCTCGCCTGTAAAATTCTTCCAAGCTGGGCTATTGCTTGCCTTACTTGATTTCCTTGTGTTTTCAAGGTCTGCAAGGCTCATTGTGTCATACTGCATACCGCCATCACTATATAAGCAAACAGCAAACGCACCGATTATTTTCCCGTCATTGAATGGAAGCGGTTTAAAATCAAAAGTCTGTTCTCCGCTTACAATCTTTTCCTCAAAGCTATCTCCATCACGAACCAATTTTGCGTAAATATCCTTGATCGGTCTGATAGAATACTTCTTTGCTAATTTCTTAGCACCTCTGTAATCTGTCTGATAGTTAAGCTGATTTCCATAAGGCACCAAGTAACACTCCTTTGAATAAAAATCTAAGCCAAGATAAGCGCCTTTCAAAAGACCAGCTGTAAGCTGCGACTGATTGTATTTCTGCAAAGCTGGGTTATCGTTGATAAGCGCCAATGCGTTCTGCACAAATCTAGCCTTATTAAAATCCTTTGGAAGTGCTTCTGATACACTATCTAGCTTTTCAGTAAGTGCTAAACTGAAAGTCTTCTTTTCTGCAACTGCCGTATTCTCTGCCATAATTAATCCTCACTTTCTTAAATCTCGTTAAATTTCTGCACCGCATACAACTCGTTTGGAGTCTTTGCATACACATTGCCGTCAACTATCACAAGGTAATCAGTACCCTCTTTCTTAAGTTCTACCTTGCATGACTTACCATTTACATAAAATCTCTTTTCTTCGATAACCATATCTATTCCTCGCTTTCTTCACTTAAAATTTGTCCTACAATCTGTCTTAATTCATCGCTAACCCTGTTTACAGCCCAAAAATCCGTAGTATCAAATGCGTGAGCACAATCAAATCCGATATACCGCTTATCTTTATCATCAATTTCAAGCGGGCTAGGTGCTTCTTCGTGTGCGTATGTAATACCGCCGTGGCAATCTATTCACGCTGTGTTGATAGGCAACCTCTTAGAAACCTGCACGTATCCACATCTGTAACATCTGTCGCCTATGTGTCGGAGTATCACATAACAGTTAAAGCCATTGATATTGAATGAATGTTCTAATATAGAAGTCATATCATCCCTCCACGATCTCTAATTTCTCACTGTCATTAACAATCAGCATAATCAACTGACTATCCACAATTTCAGCAACTTTCTTCCGGTTCTGTTCATCTAAGCTCTCACTATCATCAAGGATAACAGGCGCTGATATACCGTTAATCTTCTGGATTGAATTGCAAATATCAACTCTGCCTAAAATCCTGTTGCCTTTGTTACTCATAGTTGAAAAAATGGACTTTCCATCAACAGTAGGGATGCAAACGGATTTGTAACCGCCAGATTTGTTTAATGCGTATAATTCCCAATTTACTAAACCGAACATGCTGTTAATAGAATCTGACAGTGTATCATTTTTCACTCTTTCAAGGACTCCAAAAAGATACTCTGCCTTTTCGACATCAGCCTTCTTCTGCTCAGCATCAATTCTTTCCTGCCTTAATTCAGATAATCTTTCTTCGTCCACGGCAGTGTCTGACTTTGCAATCTGGCTTTCACATTCTGCTAACCGCTGCCTTAAAGCTGTTTCCTGTTCCTTTAATTCAGCTTTGGCTGCCGAAATATCGTTAGCCTTGTGCATGGCCTGTTCCTTTTCGGCTATCTGCTGTTCAAGTGCCTTATATTTCTCTGTGCCTGTAATGTCAATATTCTCTGGAAGTTCCGACAACTGCTTTTTGTAATATTCCGCTTCTTTTGACTTTTTAGCCATGGATTCTTCCAGATCATTGACTTTATCATAAAGACCGGCAAGCGTCTCTTTTTCATTGTTTAATTCAGCAACCAGATTATTTCCCTTTTTTGTTGTTGCGTCCAACGCATTTCTTTTTCTGGTTTCAAATTCAGAAATCATTGAATCAATCTTTTCCTGTTCAAGCTTTCGACCGCACATCTGACAATACCCAACATTATCGTCAAATTTCATATCGGATACTTTTTTCCAGTCTTTTCTGACTTTTTCCAAAACCACGTTGTGATTGTTGATATTTTCGTTCGTTTCTTTTATTTTGGAATTTAAAATTCCGATTTCACGATTTAATCTGTTGATTTCAAGCTCAGAATCAGCAATCTTATCTCTGAGTACATTCTTCTTTTGGATGTTTTCTTCATTTGCTGCACGAACCATATCGTTAAGTTCAAATTTCAGATTGAGAATATCTGAACTAGCCTTGTCATATTCAGCCATTAGCTTGTCAATATCAGTTTGCCTAGCAATGCAATCAGTGATCTGCTCCTTAAGACTGTTTCTCTGTAATTCAAGGTCAGATACTTCAATATCCTGTTTAAGCTGGATATCACGCTCTTTTTCCTTAATCTGTCCATCAAGAATAGGAATCTCTTTTGTGATCTTGCCTTTAGCAGCCTTATTCATCGCAGATATCTCTTCTACCGTATATTTTTCGAGGTATGGAATTATAGTTGCCAATTTGTCCGACTTTTTAGCAATATCAATATCTGATATATCATCAACCAATCCGAACAAATATTCTCTCATTTCTGCTGGTTTCTGATTCAAAAAGGCATTGATATTGCTGCACATTTTGAAGATTTTCATATCCACATCCAGATATGCATTAAAATCTTTCAAAGTCTTTGGAACATCGTTGATAAAATAGCTGTTATCGTCTTTATAACCGTTTTTATCTTTGCTATATTTGCGTTTCTGGACTTTTTTAACTGAAATCTCTGTTCCGTCCACATCAAGAAGCAACTCAACAGATACATCTACATCATCAATCGTTTTACCGCTAACTATTCTTCTTACTTCTGGATTGTCCTTCAACTCATAGTCGCATCCAAACAGGCACCACATATAAGCTGTGGCAATGCTCGATTTTCCAATACCATTTCCACCAATAATTTTTGTGGTTCTATAAAAATCAAATTCTTTTTTGCCGTAGCACATGAAATTTTCAAGTTTCATGTGTTTTAACTTAATTTCCATACCGTTCCTCCCAAAACTGTTTCATTCCTTCTACGATAGCTTCTGCCATGCCGTCTGTGGGGAATTTCCCCGTTAATTTTGTGAAGTTGTAATAGTTACTTCTAGGGTCAGAAGCTTCTACGCATACACCCCAGTTCGGAACAGCGATAAACCAACCATTAATGTGATGCCCGAAGATAACCAAAAAGTTATATCCGTCATAATCAATGCTGATCTCATGAACGTCCTGTACTTCAAACTCTTTTTTTAAAACATATTCTTTCATCTTGACATTTATCCCTTTCTCTACTAAGCTAATAGTAGTTATATTTTATGCAACGCATTGGCAGTGGCGGTTACTGGTTACCGTTGCTGTCTTTTTCTGTACCAACGATTGCACCGTCATTGATTTGGAAACTAATACCTAAACCTCTGTAGATTGCATCCAGCTCGCAAACGCTCATTTTGTTAAAATCTGTGATAATCATAATTCTTCATCTCCTTCATCATCTTTTTTAAAAATAGCTGCTATTGTGAAAGCCACCAGTTCCACCAGAACTGTAATGATTACTCCTGCCCAAAACGGCGGTATAAACATATCCGCTACCTCTCTTTCTCTTTTTGTACCTTATTTAATAAGGAAGAAACTCATACCAGGCTGAGTTGTGCGTTGGTTTCTTTTACCTGTTCTTCCAGAACTCTAGGAAGTTCGTAGCAGTCAATAAAATCATGCGCATCAGACACCCATTTTCGCTTGATTGCCTTGTAAGAAGATACGCAACCGTATTCTCTCTTTAACTGTCTGTACATATCTTGAAATACAGATCCACGAACACTTCTGTCTCTGTAAGCTTCGCTCTGCTTTCCGCCAAGTATTTCTACAACTTTTCTTTTTACATGGTGCTGAATTTCATCAATTTCACATCCGTACAGCGGGGTGTTGTCTTTCAGCTCTGCTACATCATCCTTTATTGACGTAACTGCCTGTTCTAATTCTGTATATCCTTGTGCCAGAAGTTGGATCTGACCGCTTGTGGATTTTGGAACGCCATAGCTCCCGGTTTTTCTGATTGACGGAAGAACTTCTGATGTTACCCAGTGTTTGAATCTCTTTGCTGATTCAAGCTTGCTTCCAAAAATCAAAGCATACAAACCAGACTCGTTAATAATTGGTGTATTCTGCATTCTTCCGATGGAGTCCTGAATTGGGATTTCATCTTTATCATCCAAATCCACATGATCTTGAATTGCTTTTGCCGCTCTTTCGTATCCCAGAGCAATCGCAACGTCTTTCCCTATAAAATAGGTTTCATCGTTAAGTTGTACCGTTCGGATTTCCCCGAACTCTTCCGAATTAAAAATCTGTAATTCGTTCATCCTGTCTCCTTTCATTTTTTGTGACACCTAATTACCGAATGTTCCCTTGTCCGGTAATGCCTTTGTGGCGTCCATTTATCATTGTCGGCATACTTTTTCTTTTTGATTTCATCCTGCTCTTTCCTGAAATCACTGTATTTTTCACATTGATCGTGGTAGCTGCCACAACCACGGTTTTCACAATTTATACATGGTGTATTCATATAGCTATCTTCCCTAGAAATTTATTAACAAAGTAAATCTGTCCTTTTCCTGTAACCTTTGTTGTACGTGTAATCCTCACAGATCCGTCCGGATTCTGCACGTTGCTTTCTTTCACTTCAAACAATCCCTGCTCAATATATCTCTGTTACTGCTTATCTTTCTATTAATGGATATATCTCGTTCTTCTTAAGCAACTCATACAGGAATAATCTGCCTTTCTGCGTCCATTCTGTCTGCATAACCACATCAGCCTTCCCATTTGACCTTGTAATATCAATAGTCTTGCTGTGAACATATCCAAGTCCTTGGTACTGCCGATATAAAATCCATTGACCACCTACTTTATGCTGAACTGACAAATCTTTGAGTAGTTTATTAAATGCCTTTGCGGACATTCCGTAGTCTTGAGCAATCTGAGTTACCAGAACCGTAGATTTGCTATTTAAAATCAAATCTACATAATTTGCTTTAGGCTGCATCTCTGAAATGGTGTTGTTCATCTCAACAACCTCTGTCTCAAGTGCTTTTATCTGGCTGTCTTTCTGCTCAAGCAATTTCTGAGCCTCAATAACAGCAAGTGCAATCAAATCATTCCCTGTTGGAAGTTGTGCTTTTATTGCATCTTCCATTTCATGGAACCGATTGATGTACTTTGCGGTAAATCCTGCTCCTTTAACACCTGTCAGCTTATTTGCGATAAATTCGCAACCTTTCTTTGTGACTAGGTAGCAAGGTTGTGTTTTGTTTTGGCTGTTCTGGTAGGTACTTGCTGTGAAAAAATCGGACTGCGCAATTTTGCTCTGTCCTAATTGCTCACAATATCTGCGTATATCTCTCAACAGCTCTTTGTGATTTTTCTCCACCATTTCAGCCACTTCTATAGAAGATATTGTTTTCTGTTCTATATTCATTCGTTTTATCAACTCCTTTCTGTGATATACTATCCTTATCTTTTGCATAAGGAGGTGGTAAATTGGTATACAACGGATTCTGTGATAAGCAGAATAAAAATTACTCTGTTGAGTTTTCTTCCATAAATGCAACATCTAAAGAAGATTTAGAAGAATCTTTTATTAGAGGAAGATTGAATTGCACTTATGCTGGGCTGACCGGATGTTGCGACCATCCAAGTCAATGTTCTGTAATCAATAATCTCAACAAGTAATTAACTTTGGCTCTCTGAAATATGAGAGCCTATTCTTTTATAAATCGAACTGGAATTTCATTGTCCTTAAACTTTATGCTTTCGATTTCTCCTTGCCCTTCCTGTCTTAATTTCAACATCTGGACATCTGTGGAAAAATCAAATGCATTTAAGTCAATCGTCAAAACCGGTACGCTATTGCCAACACCCTGTTCCAATTTAAAACTTCTTACACCATTTATTTTGTGACCATCAATCAGAATTTCTGTAAAGATTCCATTTTCTCCGTTGCACTGCCGCATTTCAATTTTGGATGCTTTCACTTCGCTTTCTCAGCTCCTTTCTTTTCGTTTTCCGTTTTCAAGAGTTAAATGTTTTGAACTTCTAAGGTAAAAAAATATTCCTGAATGTCGTTTTCAGATAACTCAAGAAGCTTGATAGCTTTTACTATTTCAGTCTGCTTCCATGGTATCTTACCATTCATTTTTAGCGATAATGTACGTTCTGAACACTCGAAACTTTTGGCAAACTCTGCCTGAGTCCCGAATTTCTCGACAATACGACCTTTTAATTTGTTATAGTCAAATGCCATATCTTTTCTCCTTTCCTTGTTTTAAGTTCAATGTTTTGAACTGATTGTATAATACCACTTGTATTTTTGATTGTCAATACAAAGTTCAAATATTTTTACTTTTTAGGTTCTTGCTATTGAACTTTAATTCAAAATGTGTTACAGTTTAATCAGAAAGGAGAGATACAATAATGAAGAAAAATACATCCGATAGGCTTAAAGAAATAATGAGAAACCAAAACTTAAAGCAAATTGATATTTTGAATTTATCTTTACCTTATTGTGCTAAATTTGATGTAAAAATGAATAAGTCAGATATTAGCCAATATGTGTCGGGAAAAGTTGAGCCAAGTCAAGAGAAATTGGTTGTTTTGGGTATGGCACTAAATGTATCCGAAGCATGGCTTATGGGTTTTGACGTTCCAGCAGCCAGAAAAGATAGCGAAAACATCGCCAAAGAAGATTTTAATTTTTATTATAAATTTTCATTATTGGATAACAGGGATAAAAATATTGTAATGGATCTGATTGATTCTATGTTAAAAAGACAAGAGAAGTGAGTTATCCCCACTTCTCAAGAAAAAGTTTTATGAAAGTGTGCAGGTACTCTAAAGTGCCTGCATTTTCAATTTTATTTATCATTTTGATTAGTTCTTCCTTATAATCCATACAGATACCCCCTATTGCTGCACGTTTCTAAAGTAGCGATGTTAAAATTATAGAACACATGTTCGTATTTGTCAATATCGGACGGCAGCCACGAATTATCAATAGCCACCGTCCAACCAGAACTTGATGTTATCTTTTGTATGGATATATTGTAGAACTTTTTCTTATAAAAAAATGTCGGAAAATAAAAATAAGGCAGGGATGTTTCGCCCTGCCTGTAAGATTAAAATTGGTATGCTGTTTTTATTTTGAAATGCCTGTCAGAAGATGGTAGGTTGTCTCAAGACCAACAATGCCATCTGCTTTTACACCTCTGTTTTCTTGGAATACTTTCACGCATTTTGTGAGATAGTCATTCCACTGCCCTGTTTTGGAAAGTTTTGAAAAACCGTAGGTGTCATGCAGAATGGTTCTGAGCCAGTTAATAGCTGTAATGCAGTTATGTCTCTGGCCAGACCAAAGCAGGTGTGTTTTTGCAAACTGCTGTGACGCATTCCCAAACTTACCATCCGCGGATAACTCATTGGTATCAAAACCTTTGTTCATGGCTTTCTGCCAACCAGAGACGTATCCGTTATTCAGATAGTAGTTTGTGTTTCCTTTCCATGACTGACCGGAAGATGTAGTATTCTGCGTGCCGTTTGACGGTTGTGTATTACTTGCCACAGATGATGCAACTCTCTTTACCAAAACCCTGTCAGAGCGTCTGGAAACGTTTGTAAGGCTCACGCCTTTGCCAGGATTGTTTTTGTTATTCTTACTACTGCCGATACTCTCATACATCTTTCCGTTTCCGGCATAGATAGCAATGTGCGTGATATGGGATTTTGAAGTTCCGAAGAAGATTAAATCTCCAATCTGGGCATTTGAGTAAGAAACCTCAGTTCCAAGTGCGGAATAGCCCTGTGCGGTACTTCTGGCTACATTATAGCCGCTGTCACGGAGTACGCAGTAAACAAATCCAGAGCAGTCATAACCGCCCTCAGACATGCTTTCCCCGCCCCACACATACGGTCTGCCGACATATTTTTTTGCGTTTGTAATAATAGTATTTCCTGTTGCCATAACATCATTTCCTTTCTGCATCTTTTGCAAACTCTTGTTTATCTGTATAGAAGCACTGCGTCTGGCACAGTGTTTTATCACATTTTACATTTTTCTCTGGATCACAAATAAAAACCTTTACTTTTTCATAATCTTCCATGATTAACCCTCTTCAATCATCCATCCAATAGCATACTCTTGATCTGGTGTGAGAATATCATAATGCGGATTTTCATAACACTTATCAATATCTTCCTCTTTGATTTTCATAATTCCAACTTCTTGCTCTATTTTTCTTAAGTCAGAAAGCTCATTCGCATATGCGTATAGTTCAACATCAGAATCAAAATCATACATTTTTCTGCCAGATTCATCTTCCCGATAGATAAAATTTCCAGATTCGTCCTTCTTTGCATAACGCTTGATAATATCCATCTTCTGCTGATACATTTCCTCGTACAGTGGTTGGATTTTTCTGCGGTTATGCACGACTGCAAAAGAAAATGCCCTCGGCAATTTTAAACTGCCAAGAACACTTAATGAATCCATCATTTCCATTATTTTGTCATAATTTACTTTCAAAGTTATCAACCTCCGTTGCTATCCGTCAGCCATGACCCGGTTATGCAAACCGTAAATTCGCTTCTATGATCAATTCCGTTTGCAGGCTGATATACAACCCACATACCTTGTCCTCCACTTACTCCGATTCCGGTCATCGCCCACACCTGCCAATCGCCACTCGTTTCCAATTCACACATTAGGGGAAAAGTTCTCGCATCATCTTTCCGATGACAAAATCCAACGCATGTTACATGTGCTTTTGGTCTCCACGCAGGAGCTATACCGAAAAAGACACTTGTTGCGTCAACCCACCACGCATGTAAATGACACGTATATCCATCCTTAAAATAACACCCTGCTGAATCTTGTTTATACCCTAGCTCAGTTCCATTTACAAGAATGCTGCTTCCTGTTATGCTCGCCGTTCCGTCAGCAGTTGCTGTAATCTCAGCTACAGTCGAATAACCGCCATTTTCCGCTGTAGTACCGGCTACCATTCCTACGGACTCATTCGAAACGTACATTACGTTTGATGGGCTTTTTGAAACTCCATTGTAATATTTAAACTCAACAGCATACGCTCCCCATCCAGTATCCGTGCCAAAATCAACCGTAATTTCTCCATCGCCAAGAACAAGAGACCTTGCAACAATTGCTCCATCCACAGAACTATCGCCTTTCAAGTGCAGGTTTGTAGCTTCTATATTTTGGGCAAATAAATCATTTACGTTAATCTTGTCCGCTGTCACAGAATTTGCATACAGCTTGCCACCGTCAATGTAAGTGAGGTTATTATCCTTGCACCACGCAAGCACGGTTTCATCAGCTGTAGAACCCATTTTTTGGAACTTACCGCCAAGATAACGATAAATAGGGTGGTCTGCCTGTAAAATCATCGTAGTGCTTGTATATGCGATTCCAAGAAGCATATAATAGAATCCGTCTGCTTTAGTGGGTACAGTCTGAACTAACGGTGTTTTTGATACAGGGGTAAAGTTACTGCCGGATAATTTCCCTTTGAGGTAAACTGACTTGTATGCAGATAAAGTTATGCTCTGCGTATTTGTTATATTAACCGATATAACAGAATAGTTATTATTTCCCGTACTTCCGCTTGCAATAGCACTTGCAGCATAAAGGACTGGGTAGGATATATCAAATACGGTTCCTGCATTTAGCGGATGGTAACCGCTCGAATTTCCGACAATCAGTGTGCCTGCTGTTATGGCAGAACTTGCTTTTATCGTTCCGATGTATTTTGTTCTGTCATACGTATTTCCAGAATCATAATTTGCATCACACCACCACCCAGTGTAGCTCGAATTTCCGATTTGTATATTTTTCCTGTATACAAGCCTTACAATCGAGCCTGCCGGATACTGATTTACAAGCCTTGTGCTTCCACCATAATACACCGGCTCCATCCCTGTCTTGCTTCCGCCTTTTAATGTCAGTTGCAAAATGGTAGCATTACCATTTCCAGAAAACGGTAACCAGTAAGTGATTTTTTGTCCATCATTAAGGCTTGAGAAAGGAGCAACACCCGTCCAATAGTGTGTAGCTGCTGTTTGAGTACCACTAATAAATGGGTCATTCAATTCAGAATTTTCAAGTGCCTGTGCAGCATTTTCATTCGCATTATTTACAGCTTTTGCAAGAACCGGATCAGTGTAAGTCTCCGTTTTGTCAGACCATACAATTCGGCTTCGTGTCCAAATATACTTTCCTTTTTCCCATGTGGGATAATCATGACTCCATGTTCCACCAGTCACAGATGAACTAGATGTTGACAGATAATATTGTTCAGTTACACTTCCAACGCCCTTTCCTGTATCTCCATAAACACCTATTATCTTTGCTTCAAACATCTGCATAACGCCGTTTGTATATTCTACTACTTGATAATTCCAAAGGTATTTTTTATCAGCCGTTGGTGTTTGCGGTTCAGATGTCCATCCTGATGTTTTGTTTGTTACGCCAGAAGATTTATTTGTAGCAAGATACTTGTGTCTTATTTCTTTTATTCCGGTTCCGTAAGTGCCGATTATCTTTTTATTTCCGTTTATGGTACTTCCATCTGTATATTTTATGGTTTCATAATTCCACAGATACGGATTTTCGTCCGTTGGAACAGGAACATCGTCTTGCCATTCGGTCGGTGCGACATCTCTTGAATTGGATATTGCATAATGTTCCGTTATTGATGCTATGCCGTTTCCGGTTTCTCCATGTGTTCCGATAATTCTCGGCGTTGTTTTTTCTGTCGTATTATCCGAATAAGTAATTAACTCGTAATTCCACAGATATTTATTATCAAGCGATGTTTTCTGGATAGTTGTAGACCAGCCGGTTGTTGAGGTTGATACCCCATCTGTTCTGTTAAGTACAAGATAATACTCTGTTATTGACTTTATTCCTCTTCCGTTTGTGCCATATACGCCAATTACAACAGGCGATGTCTGACCAGTTGTTCCGTTTGTATAAGTCGTGACCTCATAATTCCAGAGGAATTTTTTTGTGCTCGTCATTGTCTGGATAGTTGTTGTCCATCCACTAGTATCACTTGTTATTCCGGTAGATTTGTCGGACGCAAGATAATAGTTTTCAACAGATGCTATACCGTTTCCGGTTTCTCCGAATTTTCCAACTGCATAGGATACCGTGTTTGTATTGTCTGTATAAGTGATAGTTGTTCTAGTCCAGAGATATTTTCCTGCCGCAACAGTTGGTATGCTTGCAGACCATACATTACCATTTGGCGGTGTCTTTCCATCACTTCCTACTGCGTATTCAATGACAGTTTTTGAAATACCTCTTCCGTCAATTCCGGTTGCGCCTGTCAGACATGTTGCATCAGATTCACTAGTAGAACCATCTCCATAGTAATATTTTGTTTTTTGCCACATGTATTTTCCAGAAGTCCATTCTGGAGCAAGTGTATCCCAACCACTTTCTGGTGCTTCCACGGGGGAATCTGATAATGCATACAAGACATCTGCACCTATCAAACTGCTTTTTTTTACATCAGCAAGTGCTTTATCATCTACATAATTATTTCGTTTTTGCCAGTCAGATTGTGCGAATATTCCACTTTTTACCCTAGCCACAACACAAGTGAGCAAATCCCCACCGCTCTGAGACCATAGATCTCCAACATCATATGGCGGAACTGGCTGTTCAACAAAAACTCTTTTCTTGCTATTCGCTGTGGATTGTGCTTCGCTTGCGACAGCTAATGCTTTTGTAATATCCGTATCCTGAATAAGCACCCATTTCCATGATTTTACAGAACTGTCATAGAAAAATCTGTATCCGAATCCCTTAGTTTTCCAATAAAACAAATCTCCTTCATGCTCTTTTTTCTGTTCTTCTGTTTTCCAGTCTGAAGCAGGCTTATTTGTTAAAAGTGGTTCGTAATCGAGATAATATGTCTCAATAGCCCCATCAACCTGTTGCTGTAATTTTTCCAGATCAGAAGTTACCTGTTCTGCATAATCAGCAAGTTTACCGTCAGAATACTCTTTTGCCTCTGCTTTAGATGCTGCTATTGCTTCATCTGCTGCTTGACCGCCAATCTGTACGGCTGCACCGGATACGATCACTTTTCTTGAATCCATGTCAGCAGAAAAGATGATATCTCCGTTATCATCGCGGATGGTTAAGGCGCCAGTATTTACCCAGCTTGCACTGATTCCAACTGCATTCAGTATTCTTGTGATAACATCCCCATCAACCGTCATTCCAGCAGACCATATAAAATTGCCATCTGCGTCCTTTGTAGTAGATACGCCAAATGCTTCTGACGTCATCTTCCAAGCCATGCTTGATTCCGCAAGTGTTGGCTTATTGTGCAAATAAAAAATCTGCCCTCCAGCAGAATCTGTTTCAATCGTTGTGTAAGTCCCAGATGCATTGTCCAGTCTACCGCTTAATCCCTCTACCGCCAATTCACGCTCTGTTTTTTCTTTTACAATAGCTTTACGCAAATCAACATAGGTTTTTGTTGTGTTGGAATATCTCTGTGAGCTGTTTCTAGCAGGTGTTTCAGCACTGCTTCTGGTTACCTGAGACGCATTTATGCTAAATGTCGTACCAGATACCAACATTTTATATTTGTTTCCTTTATCATCAAAATAAACAGCTACGTCTCCGGCTTCTATGGTTGGATCTAATTGGTGCGTCAACTCTCCTTTTCGGAACCGGAATCCAATCAGTTGATTTCCAAGCCACTGAGTTATTTCTTCCCCATTTCCGTTTGCAATCAGAGGGTTATCTTCAACGGCTATCACATACCCATCAGTGCCAGCCATATACGTCTTATCTTCATCGTCACTATTATTCGACTTTGAGCTTTCTGTAACCTTAACTCCTGTAATCACAACGTCATCGGTAGAAATAGTTTTTTCAAAAACTGAATCTATCTCATGCAGATTGTCTCGATTTTCTATCGGATTTTCTAACGCTGTCTGATTAAACCATTTAATTTCCAATCTGCCGTATACATCGCATCGGCAAAAGCATCCCGCAATTTGAGCAACGTAGGACAATATTTCACGGAATGTTGTGGTTCCATCAGATGTAATTTCGGCAATCTTAAAGTTGCTATGCGGGAAAACAATGGTCTGCAATGTGACTCCGCACTTCAAGCACGCTTCTCTCACGATTTGAGATAATGTCGCAGGATATTTAAGACTCGTAGAAAAATCTTTATCAAACCTGTACATGTTATCGTAGCACGTAAGTGTAATCAAATAGCCATTATATTCCGGTTCGTCAACGATATATACACCTTTTCTGGCCTTTTCAACAGTGCCATCTTCAAGGAATAATCCTATCGTAGCTTCCAATGTTGCACTACAGAAATCATATTCTGTGTATGTTTCATACACATTATTTAAAATAATCGTACACTGATTGATGATAGCACCGCCAAGTTGGAAAGAAGAGTCATCGGATACCGCATCTTCAATAACCAGTCCGTTCTCCCAAAGGTTCTCTTCTGAAATATTCAAAACAGTTCCATCAGTCAAAGTGATTTTACCGTAAAACAAAAACTGATTATTTCCTGTTGCAATCTCTTTTTTGAATTTGTCTGAAACCGTAATCATCTGCTACCTCTCGATTATGTCAAAACTGACCGTTTCCATTATCTTTTTCCCGACCCACCATAATTTCACTGGGGAATCCCTGTCTCCGGCATAAAATGTTCTCGTTTCGTAATGGCCTGACATCATATCCGGGTAATATACTTTGAAATATTCTGGATTTATTGCCTGAAGTATTTGAGAAGTTTCTGCCCAATTTTTAGCGTTCCAAGCAAGCGATATTTTTCTTTTTTGCCCGACTCTGTTTTTTTGCATTAAAGTATCTTCGGTTCGTCCGCTCTCAGAAGCAGATATGTCTTGCAGACCCCATCCAAATGTTGCGGGGCACGGCATAATCTGACCATCAACCATAAGCATGACTTCCTTGCCGCCAGTCTCGTAAACGCCAAAAATCTCTGGTGTAGATACGTCACTGCTATCATCAGAATATTCTGTTACTTCGTAAATCCATAAATATTTTCTATAATTTGATACTTCCTGCACATAATCAGTCCATCCTTTTGTGTTTGTAGTAATACCAGATGCGCTGTTGGTAGCCAGATAATACCTTTTGATGCTTTTTATTGCTTTTGTTGTATATGTCCAGATTTTTTTAGGGTCTGTAAGTTCCGAAGTTCCGTCTACATAGGTAATGTATTTGTAATTCCACAAAAACCTATCCTCAGAATTAACCTCTTTCAAATCCGTAGACCAGCCTGGCATATAAGTGGCTGTGTAGTATTCTTTTCTTGTAGTCAAGTAATAATCTGTTATTGAAGATATCTTTCCAATAACAATGCTTGAACTTCCGGGGAAATAATACTTTGACATGTTTTTCCTCCAAACAAAAAGAGCATCCTCTCGGATGCCCTTATTTTAAAAATCTGCAATAGGTTTATACCTGTAACTTATCTTCTGCTGCCCTTTTGAAACTGCCCTTGCAAGCGCCACATCATTTGTTTTAAATTCAGATACACACTGAACATTAACACTCTGCGGATTATTCATCATCGCCATTGCAACACCACGCTCCACGGCAGCTTCCAAATCTTCCTGTGTTATTCCGCCCAATCCGCCGGAACTATTCACTATACTCTCTGCGATCATATTCATGGTACGTTTATTTTCCAGTGGAAGCACGGCTTCTTTTCCGGCTTCTCCGACACCGATCATGGACGGGGAATCAAACAGACCGCCTTTTTTGTACCAGTTAATATTGAATTTCGGTACTGTAAAAGAGAAGTTCCCAATTCCAACAGTTTTTGAAGACCATTCGATGTGTGGTAATTTAATTCTTACAGAGGATAATCCATTAGCAAATCCTTGTATTGCATTGTGTCCAACGCTCCAAAGATTTCCTATTGAGCTTGTGATTTTCCACGGAATTCCTGCTATAAGACTTGTAAAACTCCACATATTTCCGTTGAAACCATCTTTTAATCCGGAGATAACGTCTGCACCTTTTGAATAGATTGTATTCCTGATATTTCCAATCCGGTTAAACACATTACTTCCAATCTGCCCAACCTCATTCAAAAAGTTACTATCTCTTACAGAATCCCAGCCAGAACGTAAACCGTTGATTGCATCAGAGCCTTTGCCCTTAATCCAATTCTTAGCATCTCCGGCTTTTGTTTTTACAAATTGACCAATATTAAGGGCTGCTTGTCCCACCTTACTCTCTTTTACAGAGTCCCAACCGCTTCTCAGACCTTCCAGTGCATCAGATCCTTTTGACTTAATCCATTCTTTTGCATCTCCTAGGCTGTCTTTAATCTTTCCGGGCAGTTGTCCAAACCAATCGAGCACACCACTTACATTGTCGGATAATCCATTCAAAAATCCTTCCATTGTGAATCCGCCGATTTCAGCAAATACTGTAGACGGGCTGTGAATGCCAAGGAATTCTTTTACCTTATCAACAAATTTGCCAAAATGACCTTTTGCAGCTTCTTCAACTTCAACATCTTTGCTGTTAATTCCCTCGATATATCCGTTAATCGTATCTTTTCCTGCATCTCCTGCTACAGCTTTTGTATTCTCCCCAATTTGCCGGAATACTTCTTCGTAATTTCCAGAAACGGACGTTGCCACATTTGCACCACCATATTGAGATGCGGTCGTGGTTGTTGTAAACATGGAATCTATGATGTTCTGAGCTGCACTACTGGCATAACCCTCTCCATCAACTCCAATTTTTTTAAATTGCTCATTAACGGTTTTGTCAAGTGGATCAATAGTATTCTTCTTGTAATCTTCCAAAACAGAGCGCATATAATTTCCTTTGCTCCATTTATAATGAGATTTTTCCATCGGATCTAAGCTATCCCAGTCTTTATCTGCCTGTTTCAGAATATCCCCCATCTTGTTGATGTAATCACTTTGCAACTTGTCGGCGATATCTTTTGCCTTTGTCGTTGTCTGGTCTGACACATACTGCATAGCGTTTGGCAATCCATCCATAAGAGCCTGGTATGTCTGCATATCGCCTTTTTCTTTTGCAGCATTTGCCATGTCTGTAAGAGCTTGTTTTGTCTTTTCTTGTGTGTCTTGAACACTTCCAACAAGAGATCCTAAGTCATCGTTAATTGCATCAACATTCAATCCGTCATCATTGATATATGCAGACCAGTCAATATTATTTGAATTAACATACGTTTCAAACTCATCCATAGCCTTTGTTGCATCGTCAGACACTCCCATAAGGTTATATAACTGGCTTTGCAATTCCGTTATCTGTGGGTTTGTTGGGTCTGTTGCAGACAAATCTTTCAGCTTCGCAATCAGTTCTTGAATTTTTTGTTGTGTTTCAGAAGAGAAGCCCGTTACATTTTCTTTTAATTCTTTTACATTGACACCGGCTGCTTCATAGGCTTTTGTCGCAACACTTCCATCAGAAAATGTTGAATATACTAAAGTTTCATAAGCGTCAAAACTTAATTTTGCCGCATCCAAGAGACTGTCGTATTGGTCTGTAAGCTTCTGAACACCTTCTTCTGTTCCCATAACTCCAAGATTCATTGCAGAGCGTATTTTATCAATCTCAACGGTCACATTTTTAATGCTCTCTTTTGAGTTTTCAAATTCATTGATTTTGTCTCGAACCGTATCAAAACTATCTCCGACGGAATTGATAGAATCTTTTGCTGTGCTAAACAGTGTTTCAACGGGAACGCCGCCAGGATTAGAAAATGATTCTTTGATATAATCCCCAACATGATTGTCAAGCAGCTCATTCATTGCTTTATTAATTCCAACAATCGCAGATACAAGAGCCGTAGCACCAACAATGATTGCTGTGAACGGATTAGACAATCCCATCAGTTTTAAAGCGGTTGCCGCAATGGCTGCTCCTGCTGCAATCTTTGCAATCCCTGCCGCTGCGTTTTCAGAGCCCATGGCAATATCGTGAAATCCACTAGTTGAAAGTGCAAACTGTGCCATTACAGCGGTTGTTCCGACTACTCCTTTTTGGAGTTTGGTCATGCTATTTTGTAATGTCTGCGCTCCAAGTGACAGCCCAGTGAACAAATTTCCATTCTGTACTCCGAATTGGAAACTCTGGAATGATTTTGTCAAAGTTCCCACAACCTTGCTTAATCCCGGAAAAGATTTTGTAAGAGCTGCCACAGACTGCTGATTGCCCATAAGTCCCGTAAGTGCAAGTTTAGAAGCACTGAACACCTTTTTAAACGGTGCTGCTAATCCTGCGATAGCGGTTATAATTCTGGTTGAAGCAATCGCCTTTAACAGCTTCGGCATAACAATGATAGATGCCAGCGTGGTTTCTATCGGTGCTTGACTGAATGATGATGCAAATACCTTAATTCCTGCATTAATGGCCTTCCATACGGCTTGCCCTAATTTCAGTCCAATTTCCAAGAAGTCAATGTCTGCAAGGAATTTCCCGATGTTTGTTCCAATCATTGCCCAGTCGGTTTTATCAATGAATGTGATGATCGTATCTAAGATACCATTTGCCCACACGTTGATTGTTCTGGCGAGACTGCCAAAATCAAATGTGCTGAAAAACTCATTTAAACTTGCAGCTATGGATGCACCAAGATTTTTCCAGTCGAACCGGATGCCAAAAGATAATGCTGCGTAGATTGCAGTATTCAACGCACTCGCAATCGTTTTTCCTACATCGCCAAACAATCTCGGAGAAATCGTTCCGTTCAAGAAGTCAGCCAACCCACGACCGAAATCTTTTGCTTTTTCGTAAATACGATTCCAGTCTATGTTTTCCATTGCATCAGAAAGTTTATCTCCGATATACTCTCCCAAATGGTAGAGTGTATCAATGGAACTTTCATAAGCTTTGAAAATACTGTCTGTTTTTACAAGATTGGTCTGCAATCCGGTACCGCCATCCGGCATTGCACCGCCAGTAGCACCATTTCCTTTATTACTTCCACCAGAACCGCTGCTAGATGAGCCAAGATTGGATGATAACTGATTCAATTCGTCAAACGGAAGTAATGACAAGTTTTTCTTTAAGGATTTTGCCGCTTTATCAGCATCTTTTATGCCACTTGCAGTATCTTTTGCAGAATCACTTGCATCAGATATTCCGCTGTCAATATCTTCCAGATCATCTGTAAGTCCTGCACCACCACCAGATACTTCAAACGTCCATCCGAAAATTTTACCAAGTGCGTCAGCAATCGTTTTCGAGAACGATATTACTTTCTGCATTACTTTATTCAGATTAATTACTAATCCCTTTAATGCATGAATCAGAACACCGCCCCAAATGGCTCCTAACTGTTCAAAAGACTGTGACAAAATACGGGTTTGATTAGCCCATGTCATCTGGGTATCTTTGAAGTCCCCAGCAAGAAATGCCGTCTGTGCCATTACATATTGGTATCTTAGCATTGTCTTTTCTGCTTGGGACATCGACTGTACATTTGCGTCTATTCCGTTCTTTAAAGCCCACTCCTGCAATGTAGCCTGAGTGAGATCCATTCCGTAAGTTCTTAACGGACGGGTCTGGCCCGTGAAAATACTCTCTAAATCTTCCGCAACATCTTTTTGCTCTACATTGTAGAAAGATGCCATATCGGCTGTTAATTCCGTGAGTCGTATAGACATGTCAGACATCTTTCCATTAGCAAACCCCATAGCGGTTCCCATTGCTTGAAATCTACTGGAAATATCTTTTGCCGTTAGCTCAGACATTCCGTAATCTTGTATAGAGTTTTTGACTAGATTGTCTACTTTATACGACATATCCCCAAACGTCTTATCAACAACGTTCTGTACTTCTGTCAAATCAGAAGATATGTCTATTGCTTTTCCTAGTAGCCGAAAAGCCCTTATAAATATCCAGAATGACGCATAAAGTTTTCCCCACGCTGCTGCAAGGCTGAATGCTGCTTTCCTGGTATTTTGGGTTGATACAGTAAGCTTGTTAAACCTACTTACCATTGAATTTGAAGCTGAACCTACCCTTGCACCTTGGCTGGTAAGGTTTGCCAGTGCATTCGTCATGCTGATAAGGTTCTGGCTTACTCTCGGTGCTTTAGACAGTGTAGCCATAAGGCTGTTTAATGACGTTGCCAGTTTTGGCATGTTTGTAATTGCCGTTTGCACGCTCTTGTTTCCAAGCTTCGATATGGATTTTGCCATTTCTCCGACTTGTGCTGCACTGGATGCAACTGGTGCCAGTTGTCCGAATGCTTTTGACAGTTTTGAGATTGAAATAGCTGTTCTGTTTACTGTCACACTGTCAACCGAACCAAGCTTTGAAATATTTTTTGACAGCCTTGTGAAATCGGCAGTTTTTAAAGAGTTCATCCCTTGCATGGCGGTACTCAGTTTTGTGACACCTGTTGCAAGGCTTGATAACCCACCGCCGTTTATCCTGCCTAATGTGTTGGAAAGTTTTTCAAGGTTTCCAACCAACCCATTGATCGCGTTGTTTGCTCTGGTAGCCTGCGTCTGAATCTTAATCTCTAAAGAATCTACCGTTGCTCCCACACCACCACCTACTTTCTGTAAAAAAATAAAAAGAACGACCAGCTGTTACACTGAATCGTTCTTCTGATGTGACAGTTCGAAATTAGTTTTCAAAATTTCAAGCTGTGCTACAAACATGTCTCGTTGTTGTTGTAATTTATCCTCAGATGGCTGCGTTTCTACCTGAGTAATCGGTTCTTTCAGATATTCAGACTGCGCCTTATTACCAGCAAGACAATGTTCTACGGCGGTAGCCACGGCAGAGAGAGTATAATGTCCATATAACCATTGCAAATAATCCTGTTGCTTTATCCGCTGCTCGTATCCAGACATTATTACCCTCAGTTTGTGCGGCGTAAGTGTCCAGAACAGTTCCCACGATATGCCGATAGCATATGCCTGTGGAAACCACTCTTTTTCAAAACGCTCCCTCGCAGAATCATACTGGATTATTTCTCTGGATTGTCCTCTGTTGTCTCCGCTGTCTCCATCTCCGCAGTTGTCTGGCTGTTGAGTTTGCGAAAAAAATCAGACTCTTCCATCTGTTTGCCCATCACGTCCATGATGTCCTGAAATGTGCCGCCGTTTAAAACGTGGTTCTGAATCTCGTTTCCGGCATATGCGGTTCCTCTTCCAATACAAAGAGCAACATATGCACGAAGCCCGGATAATGGCTTGTTCTGCATGTTTTCCAGAGATACTCCCATATCTTCCAGATCACATACTGTATTAAGGTCAAATTCCTTTGCGGGATATAATTTTCCATTTACTGTAATTGTTCTCATAATCTATTGTTTCCTTTCCCTTTAAATATTAGGGAAAGGGGCGGCATTTCTGCCACCCCTCCCGTTTTTAATAAGTGTAATCAAGTTCTGAAATGGCTGAATCATCTTCAACGCCATCCGCTACAGCCATGTCATTGTCAATCAGCGAATGGCTAACTATTCCCCCGGTGTAAACGCAACGGATGTTTCCATGCCCTTGTACTCCTCAATGGTAAGTGGCATTTCCACTGTCAGAAGAGAGTTCTGAGAAAACTCAGGCTGCGGAATCTGCTCCGGCGGCTGTGCCACAACGAAGAAAGAATCCGTATATCCTGGAATAATGGTCTCGAACCACATTCTCTTCTCTCCATCAAGCGCTTTGTAAGCAGTGATAAGATCCGACCATTCTTTCTTGGTGTCTGAGGTAAAGTTTACCGTAACGCTGAAAGAACCACCTGTGTCTGAACGACCGTTGATGTTTCTTGTCATTAAATCTTCAAGGGCAGATGCGTCAATCGTTTCCGGTGTAACGCTGATACCGCCAATAGAGTTGATTCTTGTCAGCTGTTTAAAAGTTGTAGGCTTCGTTCCGGCTGTAGTTTCTACACCGTAACCGAAAGTAATGCCCAAAGAGGATATTCCTGCTGCTGCCATTTATACCTTCCTTTCTACCGCTAACTGTCTGCGGTCATGAAATACTCGTTCGAATATTCCGTAAAAAAATAAGAGCCTATGGCTCTTTATAACAATGCGTCATTTGCACCTATCACACGTCTGAACCGTGCTGTGCTTCTGTATGTCCCGTCACTGCCGTCAAATTCCGGCATTGCTGTGACTTCAAATCTCATCTCTTTAAAAATTCCAGCCACACCAGACATAACTATTTTTGCGTCTCTCTGGTTTGTGTTTGTCGTGACATCTACTTGAATAGTCTCCAATACAGCGTTTATGTCTCTACCGCCCAAATCTGCCCCATATTCAACTCCGGGCAGCTCATGAATATAAACTGTAGGGAATGTTGCTTTCGAGGTCGATTTGCTTGAATCTGTTATATTAATGTTTGGATACCTAGCCTTTAGCTTTCCCATCGCCTTTGCTTTCACAATAGAAAAGATAGTGGTCTCAAGGTCAAACACCCATTGATTATCTTCCATTATCCGAACACCTCCCTTGCAACTTCCAGCAATATTGTTCTCAGTTCTATTGCTGTGTTGTACATGAACGGACGGCTCGGCATTCCTTCTGTAAAATACCAATTGCCGTCATCTGCCGGATAGAACCACCCATACCGACCATCAGAGAGCTGTCTTATGGTCTTCCCACTTGCGTATTGCCACGAGACACCTTCCGGAAGCTTTCCTGTGTACGGATGGCTCTGCCCAACGGTTCCAGTTCCCATCTCTACAAAAAGAGCATGGTCTGTTCCTGCGACAACTGCCCATATTCCGCCATCTTCCGTGCTTCCACGGTATTCAGCATGGATGCTCTGCAAAAGTTCAGAAGTAAATACAGCATCTAAACTTGCGACCTGTACTCTAGCAATTTCTACGCCACGTTCAGCTAATTTTTCAGCCAGTAGTTGGCACTTATATTCCAAACCATTCTGATATTGTTGCAGTTCACGGATTGCATTCTGTATAGAACTCTGTGACAACCCAAAGGTTATTGTATGTTTTCCCATAATCACTCAACGTTTTTCTGTAATAAAAATAAGTCCACGGTCAATCCTTCATCGGCAACTCCCTTAACCACATAGTCAGCACTCTCCGGCTTTACATATCCGTCAGAATCTTTTTCAATAATTGATTTTTTCCACACCAAATCTCCAGCGTTTAATGGCAGATACCCTTTGTCAGCCGTAATCTGGCAATATAGTGTTGAATTATCAATTCCGTACTCTTTTACAAGTACCTCACTAAGTTTGTTGCTGATGTTTGCATAAAAAGAAGTCGGCTCCGAAAAACCGACTTTCTCTTCTGCGTTCCGTGGTATTTTATTTCCGTCATCGTCCAGATAAAAGATTTCATTTCCCTCTGAATCCTTATAGGATTCATATATGATGTTTCCTTGTTCGTCACGATCATAAACCGTAATCTTTTCTCCTTGCTTAGAATACATCATTTTTTGCTTATTAATCTCAAGCATCCTTTTTTACCTGTTTATAAATCTGGTTCACTCCGGTGCTTGATAAGCCGGATACAATGCCGATTGCGATTGCATTCAACACATCGTGTGCCGGGAAGTCCGGCATACAATACATGCCAACAACACCAAGCACTGCTCCAACAACACCAACGATTACTGGTATAACCCTGTCGTCAATGCCCGGAATCAATTTAGCTGCTAACCCAACCAGATAAGCAATTACAACAATGGCAATCACTGTTCCAACCTGTGAAATATCCATTTTTAACCATCCCTTTCCGTATCCATTCTTTTTTCAATCGTATCAATCCTGTGATGTGCCGATTTACAACTTTCCTCAACCTTGATAATCCTGTCATTATGAGACTTTACATCACTTCTCAGAGAAGACATTTCTGCCTTAATATCCTGAGTTGTAGAATTGATGTTGTCTAGCTTCATGTTTATTCGTGTGTTTTCTTTTACACGTTCCTCAAATTCCTTTGTGTCGGTTCTTTTGCTATTAGAATGCCCAAAATGCAGATTAAAAAAACCAAAAATGACGGAAAAAGCAACGGATATAATACTTATAAGAAGTGCAATTTGCATTCTATACCGCCTTTCGTCTTAAAATAGGCATACCGCCCACCACCCTTTAAGTATGCCGCCTGCTACCAAACGGTAACGCACAATCTTCTATAATATTCTGGCTATAGGTTTAACCTTGTAAAACAGCTTATCACGATCTTTCCATTGTCTGCTGATTCCGTTTTCAGAGTAACTTTCCATATACGATTCTCCAGCTTGAGAGTAATCGTAAACAACTAAATTCACGATATCTCCCTCGAAGTGCTTCATATCCTTGTAGATATCCTCTTCCGTGTAATCGTCTGGGTACATTCTCTTTTCTTGGATTTCAGTAGTTATCTGGCTGATAAGCTGTTCTAACAGAGGGTTCTCTTCTTTACGGTCGAACACCACAATATCAGAAGTGGTTTCATTGCTTTCGACGTGGAATTGCTTCAACCGTATTTTTACTTGTTCTAATATTGTGTATTCAGCCATACTTCCTCCTACAGACCAAACCTGTTTACAAGATACTCTTTTAAATCAGATCCAGTCATTGAATCTGCATCTTCTAAACCGATTTCAGAAGCTACTTTCCGAAGCTCGGCAACAGGCATTCTATGGATATCCGTCTTAGTGAACTTTCCTTCATCTTTCACTTTCTGGATAAGGGGTGTATGTTGCTTGTTATTGCTGCCAGAAAGTTCATCAATTCTTTCTCTGCTGACGGATAATCCGTCACGAGGGAAGATGTCTCCCTCGCTATACGGATAATCATTGTCCTGTAAATCAGTAAAAAAACGAATTACCTTATACATCCAATCACGCTCCTACACTTACGGTTACAACACATTTAGCTTCTTCGCCAGTGTCGGTTTTTGCAGTAATATTTGCAGTTCCTGCACCTTTTCCTTCAACAACACCATCGGTTACGGTTGCATAAGTAGGCTGGTCAGATTCCCATGTTACCGGAGTACCGACTGGTGCAACGGTTGCATTCAGAGTTATTTTCTCGCCTACAGCGATAGATGCTGTGCTTTTATCCAGAGCGATCACTTTGCTTCCAGAACCGCCAATAGAGCCGACAACAACACCGTCGATTCTCTCTGCGAACAGAACAATGCCGGAAACAACAGTATCGAAAGCTGTCATGTTGGTGTAATCCGGCTGCTCATGGATACCAATAAGTCCGGTTGCGTCAGATGTGAAGGAAAAAGCTTCGCTGAGATCTGCACCGTTTACCGGGATGTAGTAAGCCACAAGGTTACGTTTTGCAGTTGCATAGATTTTTCCAGTCGGCACGGATTTGTTGAAGATTACAGTTCCCAGACCAAGGAAGTCTTCAACATAAGTCATACCGAAAGCATTCTGTAAAGTAATGTTTGCGGTTGCGAGATAATCGGCAACATCCAGAGGATTCATGAAGTAAACTGCTTCGATGTCATCATCCTCAAACAGCACCTCAAGCTGTCCCCATGCTTTCGCAAGTGTGGACTGGAAGTTTGTTCCGTTTGCTCTACCAGTACCTTTTTCAAGGAATGAAAAGAAGTCTCTACGGATACCTTTCTGGATATCTTTCAGCATCTCATCGGTGGTTTCAACAACAGCTTGGTTGTATCCTTTTTCAATGATAGCTTCTGCGGAAGTTGCTTTTCTCCATTTTTTCAGCTTGATTTCATCAAAAATAATCGGGTAGGTCTCGTATTTAGAAAGCGGAATAACTTCGCCCTCTTTTACGTTTCCATCTTCCAGAACGCCTCTCGCTTTGTATGCTTTTAAGACCATTCCTGCCTGTTTTGGAATCATTCTGGTAATTCCCAGTGCTTCCATTAATTTTTTAATACTTTCGTTAAAAAGGAAAGTAAACTCGACCTCTCTAGCTCTTACAAGGTCTTCGCTTTTAATCAGATTTTGTTCTGCTGCCATTAAATAGCCCTCCTAGAATAAATTTCTATTTGCCGCAATAGCCCGTAACCGTTCATCACGGTCTTGGATGGCCATGATCTGCTCTTTTGTCATGCTTCCTGACTGTCCTGTATTCACAGCCGGCCTTGTTTTCATCCACTCACTTTTAGCGGATACTACCGCAGCTTTTACTTCGTTTTCGATGATTTTGGCAATCGCACCATGATCGCCGTCAGAAACAGCTTCAATCAGTGTATCCACAGCCTTTTCAGAAATGTTTTTATAAGCGGCCACAGCCTTAATGTGATTTAGCTCTTTCATGGCATTTTCATAATTTTCTTTCTGAATACGGTCTGCTTCTTCTCTTGCTGCCGCTTCCTGTTCCTCGGCTGTCTGTTTTGAACGTAGCTGTTTTTTGTACTTGGACGCTTCTGAACTTGCTTTATCAGATATGTTTTTGTACTTTTCTTTTTCAGCACGCTCGTTAGCAAGCTGAGCCATAAGTTCCTCAACGGTCGGTGTATTTTCCTCAGTAGGATTTTTACCACCCGGTTCGGTCACTTCTGTTGGTTCTGATTTTGTTTCAGTGGTCTCATTGATGTTTTCTGCCATAATCTTTACCTCTACTTTCTTTTTGCTTTTTATAGCTTTTCTCTAGCTTTTGCGTGATTAACGTCATTCTCTTGACGAATATAAAAAGAACCACCGATTTATTTCGGTGGTTCTTACGAACAAAAATATTTAATCTTCTGCCCGGTTTGTGTCTATCATCGGGCTGTTGTCAATTTGGTCTGACTGGTCTTGCATGATCTTATCGGAATCCGGGGATTGTTCCCCATCTCCACCTTCAGCGCTATTTGTTGTGCTTTTGTTAATAATGCTGTCTTGATACTTTTTAACCATGCCTCCACTACGCATGCACACCTCGTTTGGGTCATCGAAGAACGGTATGGCATTTACTGTATCTTCAAGGCTGAATCCATGGCTCAATAATGTAGCCATGGCATTTACCTTTGTTGTCATTTCATAGGTTTTCTGACGCTTGATATTTACTTCAATATCAGAAATTTTCAATCCCCTTAACGGACTGTCCTGTGGAACAAAAGGGGATTCTCGGATAGCAGCCAGAACCACTTCTACTTCATCCAGCTTATTAGAATCTGTAATCAACTGCTGTTTTGCAGCTACATTTTCTGCTTGGCTCCATCCGGTAGCATCACTCATTGCAATTCCAGTTGAACCGCCAGAGTTATCATTTCTCTCTGGAACATTGCACTTCTGTAGAATAAGCTGTCTGCGAGTGATAATGTTGTTCAACATCCCGGCGTAGTCATAATTCACAGCCAATGGGTTGATAAATGGCTGTTTTCCATCCGGAGACGTATAAGTCAGTACCCATTCGTTTGTGCCCGGCTTCTTCGGCTTCTCGATGGTACTTCCATCTTCAGTAGTTACCTTTTCTGTCGGAAACTCAACGTCATTTCCATGCCAGATAGCTTGCGTGTTCTGGTCTACGTCATTTGAAAAATCGGAAATCAAAATATTCAGATTGTCCATTTCCGATATCTGCCGTTCAAAACATCCCATACGGTCATAAGAACGGATATATTCCACAATAGGGATAACCCCCAGTGGATTCATCTCCCCACTTCGCTCTTCGTGCCTGTAGACCGATTTGCCATCTTTCCCTATAATTTCTTGCAGGTTCACAATCTCGAATCGTTCATTTTTCGTGAAACACGTAAAATAATTATTTCCAGTGCTATTATCATGCCTATAGCTGACACCCAACATTACCCTTTTATCTGGGTAATAATTTGACCGAATAACAAACGCTGTTCTAGGGTCTAAGATATCCAATGTGAAATAACTTTTTCCGGGTTTCCAATCCGTATTGGTATCTATCAGCACATAGCATAAAGCACCGATTTCTACGAATCTGGCTAATTCCTGCGTTTTTGCCTTGATTTTTGCCATTTCATAGTTTTGGTTCAATTCTGAAATAGCTTCGGAAATCCGCTTATCAGAAACATCCCCGTTCTGTACAAGGCTCATTGCGTTCTGCCAGTTGAATGAGCATTTAAACTCCGTTATTTCATTAGCAAGGTTATCAACGCACTTGATGTCTATGTCTGTTCTGGTTTTCTTTTTACGTTGAAGAGGTTGTTCGCCCTCTTCGTATCGGAGCAGATAGTCTATCCTATTGGAGTTATCCAAATGTTCAGCATACGCTTCCCTCAGAACCTCAAGAACAT